>ENA-UESE01000671-UESE01000671.1-human-gut-metagenome-genome-assembly--contig:-NODE-671-length-35449-cov-12.974528_pt1 | contig 35449 bp, 34 predicted proteins | sample MGYA00242995_ERZ507996 | MGnify/ENA primary metagenome ERZ507996 (study PRJEB26167, sample SAMN06115489) | human gut metagenome | host: Homo sapiens | place: China:Sichuan | collected 2015-04-15... | reverse complement strand
CTCATACGGTCATAGAAATAATCAACGACAAGCCCGACAAACTACGGCATATTCCGCTGCATCCGATCTCCATTTTTTCTCTCGACGATTTCTTCGACAACTTTTTTCAGCGGCTTCTCCGCATAATCATTTCGTGCCGATACTTTTTCGTGATTGCTCAGGTCAAAAGTCGGTGTCCATGTATCCGGCAGTTTATAAACCGAGCCCATTGTATAGACACCGCTGCCTTTTTCGGCTTTCTTAAGTGACTCCCTTGTAATCTTTTTCATATCAAGGAATGGCAGCCCGGATGATGCGTCTGCTCGACAATCTCCAATACAAGGCCGCCATCAATCGGCATATTCATCATGACGCATATAAGGTGCTGGCGGTTCTCATCCCCGATAGCGTTCAGCAGCTTCCGGCATTGTTTAAATTCCGCCTCCAGTTTATGAACCTCTTCGCAAAACAGATTCATGGTATAACCATCTCCTTTATTCAAACGCTTAAACTGATTATACCATAAATCTATGAACAAAGTTTATCTGTAAAGAAAATTGATACAGAGTTTTTCAAAATCGGTCCATCTGCTCCCGGGTAGCCACCTGCCTACAACTTGTATTGCTATTTCCTATCGTTCCGAACAATGCAACCATTGTCCGGCAGCTGTTTCAGGTACCAACAATTCATACGCAATATATTCATAAATGTCCCTCAAATCCTGTCTTGCTTCAGCGGAATATGCCACATAAAAAATCATATGCCAAACTCTCTTTTCATTTCAGCTTCAATGGCATCTGCTGAGTAAACTCTGCCAGCTTTTACATCAGACATACCTTTCATATTCATTTTTATCGAGGACAGTCCGGTTAACAAATTCCAACCCGAAAGCTTTGCTTTTAGGTTGTCGCGGTACACTCGCGCAAAACAGGGGTACAATGGGGGTACAAATACCATTCTCATTCCCCAAAAGCCTTGATTTTCAGGCATTTCAGACAAAAGTGCGGATTCTGCCGTGGCAGATGAAAAGTATTTTTATCATTGTTTTGTTTCTCCTTGTTTTGCCCCGGAATGCCCTGTTTTGCAAGGGTTTCCGGGGTTATGATGAAATGCTCTGAAATTACAGATTATGGCAAATCTCTTTTTATTGCAAACAGTCCTGTTAACAAAATTTCACAACCTGAAAACTACTCTCCCAAACACCTCCTAACTGCCTCTGCCTCACCTTCACCAATCGAACATTCCACCGCTGCCTTCGCTTTCTTAAGAAGTTCCTCACTTCTGTCCTTTAGCGTAAACCCTTCCCTCATTAAGGAAGCGATTTCTTCCTGCACAGCCCCGTCAACTACCGGTATAGTAACCTTCTCGATTTCATCAGGTTTCCAATGCTGGATTACGGAGCCGCCTGCATCCCGTTCTGCCTGCATTTTTACAATCAAAGAATTGAGTACAACCGCTAAATAATCTGGCAATACGTCCTTTGCTTCCACTTCTAAATGCAACAGCGCTCCTGAGGTAATTGCTTTTTCATCCTTCCTGATTTTATATGCTATCCCGATGCTGTCATCCTTTGAAAAAAGAATCCTGTCTTTCTTCAATCCAAGCTCATCTGTGTAATATCTGGCTTCCTCTAAAAATGTATTGGTTTCGCATAAACCGGATTCTGTAATATTGGCAACACGATAAAATGGAATCCCCGCCTCCTGATAGGCATCACTTCCCGGTTCTATGGATTTATGTGTTGTCACAATTGCTCCCAACTCTCTGCAATCAAAAGTAGACAATTTTTCCAGAAGTTCATCATATTTATCGGCGTAATACTCAGCATCTATTCTTCCACGCTTTGTAATATCCTTTAAGCTCCGAACGGAAGTGTTTTTTTCAACCGGCTTCCACGAATCTATCCCCAGCGTGTTCAACAACAGATCCATTGCCGCTTTCTGCTTATCTTCAGACTGTTTTTCCAGAAAATAAGCCTCCAGTACTAATTTGCTTATCATGGTCTCAAAATCGGCACTCATTGCAGGAATTGGTATCTCAGCAACATCAAACACATTCAATTTGGGTTGTGCATTTCCACTCCTTCTGCGGTTCGTCAGCAGTTTCCCATATTTTGAATTCAAATATACAAGAATAAAATGTTTTCTTTCTCTGGGCATGTCCCCAAGCTTGATTCCTATATTGTTCTCACTTATATTGCAATGTCCGATTTTCTCATCGACTCTTGCATAAAAGCCAATAGAATTGCCTACCTTAGATAAAATAATATCATCCTCAAGCATTTGCGAACTCTTTAATCGTGAATTATCTTCTTCGGAAATATATATCATTTCATCCTGATTAATGGTATATCCACCTTTTATATCTTCAATTCTGATAAACGGAACTCCAGAAGTTCTGTATGCATCACTTGTTAAAGAAGAGCCAAAGGGGCCACTTACGACCTGTTCCTCCGGAATAAAGTAGTGCGCCTTCGACCTGATAAGCAGGTCATATTCATTCGCCTGCTTGTCGTAAAAGGTACTGTCAATTCTGAAAGTTCTGTTTTCTTTTAACTCTTTTAATGTTGGTACCAATAAATCCAGCCTCTCCAATAAATACTTGTAAACTCCATCTATGGAGAGGCCTCTTAAAAAGGGAGTTCATTCTCCGGATGCATGATACCGTTCAATTCCTGTCCTGTAGGTGCAAAACTCAGCCCGTTATCAAATGCAAACTTGGCAAATGCCTCAGCAATTCCATTCTGGGAATATATGTTATCAGCATTGCAATTTCTTAATGCCGGGTCGTGGTTAAATAAATCATGCTTAACAAAAATATGCCCATGTGTATCTTTTACCCGTTCTACACTTTCAACCACCTGCTCCGCCAGTACATAGAATTTTTTTGCTTCATCAGATAATAATTCGTATTCTGCATTTGTGATTACCGGTTTATTATTTTCCCCCAGCACCAGCTCCTTTTTGTATAAATTTCTGTCATCATTATCCAGTTTCAGCCATTCCTCAATCGTAATCACACTTTGATGGCTTTCATCGTTACTTTTCAGAATAAATACACAATTCTCCTGAATCCATTTTTTATGTTCTTCAATTGAGCCATATTCCTTAACAAACAGGTCCTTTATATATCTGGTTGAACCATCTTCCTGTTTATGCTCCTCAACCATGGTTAATGTTCCAACCGTAATCTTATATGCAGATTTTTTCGTTATTTCTCTGTACTCATTCTCGGACACAATCGTGCCATCTGAAATCCTTGTATATTCATATACTGTTTTTTTCTTATAGTCTGACTTTTTCCGATTGTATTCATCTTCCGAAAACGCAACTCCATCTGACTTTCTGATGTATAGTACTTCCTTCTCGTTTTTCTGATAATTATTCTTATCCACTATACTGTTGTATTCTTCTTCAGAAAGTATCTTATTATCAGATTTTCGCAAAATTGTCTTAATGGTTTTATAAGAATAGGAAGACCATGTAACATAATTTTCTGTAACATAAATCTTATCCCCTGAATTATCCTTGCTGGGCTCCTGCATGGTTGCAAAGAATATTGGATAATCAATATTTCCATTCTCATCAGCTTTCGGTTTTGGACAGATATTAGGAAAACCACAATTCTCGTCCGTCCACTTCTGCACGAACAGCACGCTCGTCTTTGTTCCCGTATGTGGTTTAAATACATTTCCATGAAGTCCTACAACCGCTAACAGTCTGCAACGTTCCATAATATATTCTCTGATATATTTATCTGTCGAATTATTAAAACGTCCCTGTGGTAATACAACCGCCATTCTTCCACCAGGCTTCAGAAAATTCAAATTTCTCTCAATAAACAAAATATCTCTGCCAACTTTATTTTGAAGCTTTTCTGCAATATTACCTCCCTTATGTCCAAGATTATACTGCTCTATCTGCTCCTTATTATCCAAGTCTCCTGCAAAAGGAGGATTTGCCATAAGCAAATCAAAGGTAAATTCCTTATATTTGTCTGCCGATGAAGTTGCTGCTCCGGCAGCGCTCATTGCAATAAGTTTTCTAAATCCATCTCCATATTTTGCCTGCCACTCCGGCTGTGCAACATAATCTGCGTTCCAATTTCTATAGTCTAAAGAATTTAATTCTATTACATTAGTATGTCCATCCCCTGCAATAATGTTAAGCATTCTGCCGACCCGAACACTCTTTTCGCTAAAATCTATTCCAAACACATTATTTTGAACATACTCTGTTTCCTCCGGTTTTCTTCTTCTGGTAGTAAACAGATTATAGGCCTTCGGATTTATCTGTTTCCAGACATGAAATATAGTATGCATTGGAAAGCCGCAGCTTCCGGCGGCTGTATCTATCATTTTTTCATTCGGCTTTGGATTTAACATCTTTACACACATATCAATCACATACCTTGGTGTAAAATATTGTCCCATTCCCTCTTTCTGATTTTGGTTTACAAGATGTTCAAACGCATCATCCACTACTTCCAGATTGGAATTAAACAGTTTTACATTCTGTAATTCCTTTACACACGACTTTACTGTAGCCTTCTGCATATTCAATGTGGAATTTACCGGAAAAACGCCCCGCCATTGTTGTTGTGCACGGGAAAACAAATCATTTATTCTTTTATAAACTTCATCTAATGAATCATTCTCGGTTGCCCTGAACTCAAGTACTCTAAAAGCAGAGTCATCAATGTCTTTCAGCAAAATGTGATGTCTGTTCATATCACTGAAAATGTCATCCGCATCTCCACTGGACATTTTTTCGTCAAATAATTTCGTAAATATCAATTTAAAAATTTCTTCAAACGCCTTGTCACTGGAATCGTTCGCCCCGAATCTCTGTTCAACCTGCAGTATTATATCTTTTAAGGTTTCTGACTGTAACCTGTCTGACTGTATCAACTGTTTAATCGTAAAACGTCTTTTATCCTTCCACTCCTGTATATCCTCATTTGCCAGAGGAAATCTCTCCAGTCCAAGTTGATTTTCATAATCCGGGTAATCATAGAACTCTGGAGAAGTAACTCCATTGACAAGCACTCCCACGCTTGGATGCTTCTGATTAGCGTATGACTGCATCTGCTGATAAGGAGTTGTTGATTCTCCCTCCCATGTCTTTCGATAATCATTTATTTCCGGTCTTTTTACCTCGATTATCATAATGATATTTTTGTGTTCTTCATCGAATACACATATATCAATTCTCTTATCATTTATGGTCTGTCTGCCCGCAAAGAGTACCGGTTCCTCAAATGAAATTTGTGCCTCATGATATCCATATTCTGAAATCAATTTATGGGCATAGTGCTGACGTATTATTTCTTCCGGCGTTAGTTTAAAATAATCCCCTTCGCTATTCATTCCTCTTACTACACACTCTATGCCCGGTTCTCCGTTTCTGCGCATCTGAATCCTGTCATTTAACCAAGCTCTGTCTGCCTGATTGATTTGATTCAGATTCTGATACTCTTCCGGTTTTAAAATATCTTTTATCTCCATGTACTATTTCCCCTTTACGTACACCTTTTCACTATTTTCTCGTATTACTTTTTCAGCCTCTGTCAAAGCTGTTCTTCTAATAAATTCACTATAAGACGCATATGCTTCCATTCGCGTAGCCTGCTTCAATTTATCCAATTCTTCTTCACTTACCCGTATACTCATCGAAATCGTCTTATTCATCTTCAAATCCTCCCGTGTAAAATCTTATCATCCATGTGCAACATTTACAATACATTTCCACGCGCCCAAGATAAAAACAAAGCCACAATCCCAGCCATCATTCTCTCCCGCTGAAATTGCAGCTTTCCATCATTCATATTCTGTCTTCAAAGGATTTTCGGTAGTTCGGTAATACCTGTTTCCAAAACACCAGCCCATTCCCGATGAGTGCCATACCAAAAAGACACCTTGCCAGCCATTCCGGTCAAAGGAGCGAAATACCGTTCATATCCCCTCCGCAGGAAACTGATGCCTGCTTTTTTCCTGAATTGTAAACTTTACATCAAGCCCTTCCCTGTCCGCCACCTCATATAACTGCTTCGCCATGGGAAGACAGTCCTCATCCTCGGAGCCGCAGAAAATTTCAAGTGTAATCTTCTTCTGCAGAAGCCCGCGTACCAAAGCCTCCTCGTCCTCCTCCAGAACCGGAATCCAGGGACTTTGTAAGAGTAGGACATCGCAGCGGGCAGGGGTGAAGGCTACCCCGCGCAGAAGCATATCACATCCGGCTGAAAATCCACCGCATACGATTTTCTGATAGCCCTCCTTCTGCACTTTTTCCATCGCTTCTGCCACCGGCAAAAAGGAACTCCTGTCATAACTCCAGCGATATGTCCCGTATCCGTCCGGCTCCGCGCTTTGGATGGTTTCCAACTGCCATCCGTTATTTTTCCCCACTATCGGGTTCCAGTCATTCCGCGCTGTCTGCCCGTTCTGCGTGTTTCCATGGACAGCCAGAAACAGGTTGTCAGCCGTCTTTCTCTCCCAGGAAAATACTGCTTTTGACCTGGAAGCAACCTCTGCATAACGGGTATCCGAAATGGATTTCAGGGAAATAAATTCCGCATTATCCTTTAGCAGCTCCAGGTCATCATCCTCCAGCACCTCCGGACGATACCACCAGCCATTATCCAGAATGGCCTTTCTCATCCATCCCAACGCCTGCTCCGGCATATCGGCTCCGCCCGCCAGACACGCAAGGAAATACAGCGTTTGCGGTCCGAATTTTTCCACATTCCTTTCATATTCATCCAGCAGGAAACGATACGCCTCCGGATACCCCTTTTCAGCAATGGACAATGTTGTTTCCAAAATATCATTTTCTGTTTCTTTCATTTTTATCCCCATTTCTGCGCACGTTCCTTGCGCAGAACGACTTTCCCCATTGATATTGCTCATATTACTCCGCATCCACTCCCATTATCATTCTCACAATCCCGGATACCGCCGCAAAGAGAACTCCAGCAACCGGCCAGACAATCCATGTAAAATCCCAGCGCATGGTCCAGAAGCTCCATCCGAGATAAATTGCTGTTGCAAAACACCAGTATGCGCTGGAAAAAGTATGCAGTTTTTTCTTTGCCTGCTTTTCCTTTCTGGAAAACTCCCCTTCCTGAAGAAGGATATTATAACTGCCCTTTATCATGCCAACGCGAATTATCATATTCACCCCAAAGGCAACCAGCACCAAAAGTACCCCCACGCACACCCCACAGATAACATCCGATGCCTCCATTGCCCCTGCAATAACAATTGGTATCACCGACAGGATGCAAAGAACCACGCCGCCTGCAATTCCCAGTGAAAATTTTCCTTCGTATGCCTGTTTCTTCTCCTTCACCATTCCGGACACCCCGTACTCCGTTTCAAAAAGTTCGTTCTCCAGATGTTCTGAATGGCTCAGTTTAACTCCACAGGTAATGAATATAAATACGGCTGCTGCAACTAACAAAAACAGAACCGTATAGCCAATCCCCGCTGCTGCGCCCTCTGTAATATGAAACGCCGGACTTTCCGAAAAAGCTCCGAGCAGAATCAATAACACAGGACTCAGAATACACAATGTGGTTGCATTTGCAATCATGGGCGCCGCCTTTTTCTTTGTATTCAAATATTCATTTGCCTCTTCCATTGTCACCAGATGCAGAGATTCCTCCAGTTCATTTTGGGAATCATACCCAGCCTCCCTGTTTTCCGGCTCCATTTCATCCTTCAGCAAATAGTCTGTGCTTACCCCAAAGAGATTGGCAAGCTGAATGACCTTTTGCAAATCCGGCACGGAACCGGCGCTCTCCCATTTTGAAACGGCCTGTCTGGAAACACCGAACCGTTCTGCCAGTTCTTCCTGTGACCATCCATTCTTTTTTCTTTCTTCCGTAATCTTGTCTGCTAATATCATCAGCATTCTCCCTTCTGTTTTGATAAGCCAATTCTATCCCTTTTCGTAGTTGCAGGCTACCATATCTGCCTTTCAATTTATCAACCAGCAGTTGCATTTCATGTTTACGGCACCTGACATTGCTATATTCCTGCAAGTTTCAGGAACTTTTTATCCGACTGGATTGCCTGGGTCAGAAACCTGCCATCCCGAAACAGCGCATAGGTTGTAACCGGTGCCGGTACATTCCGGGCATCCTCTTTACTGGTAATATGAATCACCTTCAGCGGAATATTATGTTCCCTTGCCACTTCTTCCACCCGCGGCACCCAATAATATGTAAAAGGGCACTGGTCCGTATAATAGAGGACAAAGTCTCTCTCCTTTACCTCCGGCTTTTTCGCACATTCCATAAACTTCGGTGGCTCTGCGTCAGGTTCAAGCGGCAGATAGTAAAGGGCAATTCCGCAATCTGATGTATCCGCAGCCATAAAACCATGGTGGGAAAGGAACTTGGCATCAGCCAGAAACTCCCGTTTTCTCCCTTCCGATGATAAAATGCAGATTCCCCTTCGCCCCTGTTCTCCCGCATCACGAATACATTCCGCCAACAGGTCATTTGAATAACCGTGCCCCTTCATAGAACCAGAAACCCACAGACAGTTTATATACAGGTATCCGTCCGCCTGAATCGGCACCCACGCATTCTCTGCCGGAATATACTCAATAAAACATTTTCCCCGCTCTTCACTCCGGTAAAACACAAGCCCTTCCTCAAAGCGCTTCTTCATCCATTCCTTTTTGGCTGTACTTTGCTTACCGGACATGGCACAGCAAATATGCTCCCTGTCAATGTTTTCTTCTGTGATTCTGATATAGTTCATATTAATCCCCTTCCGATAAAAAACACTTTATCTCTATTTCGGCTAATTGTCCATGCTCAGGCAGCTAACATGCAAAAAAGCAAAATACCAATCATTTTTCACCTTTCTTCATTATCATTCCCATTCCATCCGCTAACCTTTTCCATAAATTGACAGAAGGATTTCTTGTTCCATTTTCAAGTTTACTTATATCCGCCTGATTAATTCCTGTACGCTCAGCAAGTTCTTTTTGCGTCATATTCTGTGATATTCTTGCATCTACGATAGCTCTTATTACATCCATCTCTGGCTGAATAGCTTCATATTCTTTTTTAAATTCTTCATCCTGTAGCTGCCGTGAAAGCATATCATCAAATGTTTTCATCCTTTATCAACCTTTCGATAAAATCAATTCATATTTCGGCTAATTTCTAATCCGGTTACATTTTAGCCGAGATATATCATCCCCTCAGCTATCCTCTCCACCAAAGCAACATCCGCAGGCAGCCATCCCACATTTCTAAGCTGTTCCCTAGTCAGCCACCTTGCATCCTCATGCTCTTTTAGCACAAGCTCCCCTTTCCCTATCTCACACCAAAAGCAATCCATAGAAAGATGGAATGCAGGATAGTCATATTCCACTCTTTCCAAAAGCTCTCCCACGATGATTTCCGTATCAAGTTCCTCCATGATTTCCCGCTTTAGCGCCTGTTCCGGGGTTTCGCCCTCTTCTATTTTTCCACCCGGGAACTCCCATCCGTCCTTAAATTCTCCATATCCTCTCTGCGTTGCGAAAATAACAGGTTCTCCCGCTTCATTCACCGACCTTATGACAGCCGCCGCTACTCTGATTGTTTTCATGATTTTCTCCGTTTTCCTTCCCACTTTTATACAGCCACTTTCCTTGCTCCTACCTCTCTGCAGCTACTTCCTTCACATACTCCCATGTCCTGCCCTTATCCCCTGATTCGTACAGACCGTTGCAGAAGCCCTCCGCTCCATAATAATCTCCATCTGCCCCCTGTCCGACTTCCATGTACAGCTTTCCATCCTCCTCATACACCCTTTCCGGCACCACGAAAGGATTATAGTAGGTTCCATCCGAAAGCTTCACCTTAGCAGAAGGATATTCTATCTGTTCAAAGGTTCTGCCGCCATCCTCTGTCCGATAAAGGCTTCCGTAGGTTCCGGCACTGTAAGTCAGACAGGAAAATCCAATCTGCCCGTCCTCCAAAAAGCTAATCCATTTCGCCCCTCCCCCACTGCCAAGATAAGGATTTGTGTTCACCATAACAACGCTCTTCCCATTATCCGCAGTGGCAATCAGCGCATAATAACTGCTGCCTAATGCCCTGTCAACCGGAATCATACGGTATTCTATCCCCTCCGCAGTCTGCCAGGTGCAGTCCGGCTCCAATGACAGATAAAAGTTCAGGACTTCCTCCGATATTTCCGGTACTGCAGATTCCCTAGAACCTTCCCCAGCATTTTCAGATTCTTCCGTTCCGACTTCGCTTTTATTCTTCCTGTAATTTTCCGCCAGCATCCTTTCCACAAAATCATACAAATCATTGTAGACACCGGCAATATTTTCCGCTGAAAAATCCTGCATTTCAGGCAGCTGGTAGTCAAATACTTCCGCTCCATATCTGACTTTGACTGTCTGATAAAGTTCTTCATTTTCTCCATAGGGCAGCTTTTCCGTCACAGAAAGCAGCCAGTTTACAATATCCGAACAGAACCATTCCTTTTCCTCGCTGCTTGAAGAATTCATGGAAATGACCGGCACATAAACCACTTCTATTCCCCGCCCTTCTTCCTCGTACTCATGCGCCCGGTTTCTTCCTGCAAAATAGGCATCCGTCAAATAACGGTAATATTCCATCCGGTAGTTATCACGCATCAGCAAATCATTCTGTACCAAGAAGGAAAACTCGCCCGTATCGCAGGAATAGAACTGCCCCGTTCTGCTACATGTCCGGATATTGCCATAACGTTTTTCCATTTCCGTCCTTATCTGTTCCTCGCTGTAACCGGAAAATTCCTCTGTACCATCATACAGAATTTCCACTATCTCATCTTCCTGTTCGCTTCCCCTTAAAGTAACCTGTACCCCTGCCAGCCCCCAGACAAGTTTCCAGTTTTCCTTTCCAAGCGTTGCTCCATCATCACGGATTTCAAAGGGAATCTTCCCTGTCACTTTTTCATCATAGCTGGCAATAATTCTCCCGTAGGTACTGCCAAAGGGCCATTCCGGTTCTCCCTTCATCTGCAATATCAGCCGACATCGTCCGTCTGGGGAAGTCTGTGTATCAATCTCTGTGTATTTAAACCTCGTCACATACAGGAAACTTCCTGCCAGCAGAACAATCAGTCCTGCCAAAAATCCTATTACGAGAGGTCCTGTTTTTACCTTATTTTTCATACTTTCTCCTTTTATCCTAAATCATCCTGATAACCCGCAATCCGGCAGCTTTCCTGTCAATAGTGACATGCCATTTTATACTAATGCTCATTTCCGTACGCGCTCCCTGTGCATCTCGAGTTTGTGTCAAGTGCATGCAGACACAAATCTCGCGTGCAAAAATTTTACTTTTTGTACTATTATCTCAAAAAAAGAGATACTTTTCAACCAAGCATCTCCCTTCCCTGTTTCCTCATATTCTATTTCATTCAGTCGCCATTCTGCGCACTTCTTCCCGCATCCATGTTTGTGCCTGACTGGCACAGACATAAACCTTACACATCGGAAGTATCTGAATCCAGCCTGTAAAAATCAGTCCTGCTTATAAAATATAAAGCCCTGAGAGTTTCCGTAAAAATATCCCTCGCGGTATCCGGCAACGTAATATGCCAAAGGTCCTGCACCACGACCACTGATATAGATTGCCAGTTCCGGGCACAGCCCTCTTTTTGCCCGGTCAATTACTTCCCATTCATAAAGGGTATCGCCGTATTCATTCAGATAGGGAATATACACGTAGGCGCCTTCCTCACAAAGCCGGATAGCCTCCCCCATAACCGGGTCATACCATGTACCTGTGTAATCCTGATTCAGCGTTTCCTCAAAGTCATCAAAACCCGATGCATCCGTTGCCTCACAGGTTTTAGAAAAACTGTTGTATTCTTCCTCTGTTATCGGATGCGCTTCTCCGGTGACATCCACACTGCCATCCGTTTTTCCATCTACATTCTGCCCGGAATTTCCAGTCGTACTTCCAGTTGCGCTCGCTTCCGTGCTTCCTGCCGCGCTCGCTTCCATACTTCCCTTCTCACTCCCAGACGCGCTCGCTTCCGTACTTCCCTTCTCACTTCCAGACGCACTCACCTCCGTGCTTCCCTTCTCACTTCCAGTTGCGCTCGCCTCTATACTTTCTTTCTCGCTTTCCTCAGAAACTTCTATCTTCCCGGTACTCTCCACACTTCCAGTCGCATCCACACCTGCATCGCCGCAGGCAGCCATGGTCAGACAAATCAAGCCCGTCAGGATTCCGGTTAAAATTCTTTTTTTCATACTAATCTCCATTCCTGCGCACTTCTCCAACGCATCTCGAGTTTGTGTCAAGTGCGCGCAGACACAAATCTCGCGTGTGAAAAATTCCATTTTTCACACTGTTCTCCATTTCCTCGCATAGTTCCCCATTATTTTAATTTATATTTCCAGCCACTTTTCCACTGCCACCAAGAATACTCTGGCATCTTCTATTTGTTTTTCTGCCTCTTTCTTCCCGGCAATAAAGAAATCGTCATAATCAGATTTTTCTCTCAAAAAAGAACTGTTTTTTATAATAACAGATAAACTTCTCTGGCTTTTTCCATCCGATACCCCGCCAGTTCCCTTAAGCTGCCTTCCAAAGAATAATTCCCTCCTTTTTAACATTTTGATAAAACGGCAAAATATTTCCCCACTTTTCCATTTTCTCTTCCTGAATATCAGCAATGGAAAATACCCTGTCATATCGAATATCTAATTCTGCCGACCAACGAATAAACCGTTCCTTCGTAAAATTATCCATCTCATTTTTCATAATAATTGCAATATCTATATCACTATCCATTGTATCATCATTTCTGGCAACTGAACCATACAGTATAATTGACAAAATATTATCTGCAAAAATATCTAACAATCCATGAACCAAATCTTCCTTCATCATATTCGTGAGCATAATATCACCCCATCTTTCACCAGATTACCTTTTACTGTTATGTATATTATATCTCAGCTTTCCTCTCTTCACAACAAAAATACGCGGAACACGGCATTTCCACCATGTTCCGCTTATCAATTAAGTATGTTCTCCAGCCTCTTTCTGCTCTTCCACCTTCTCCTGCTGCCCTGCCTCTTTCCGCTTCTTCCTTCTCTTCACCGCTTTCTTTCCGAGAAGGATAATCAGCAGCAGAACCGCGGCTCCGCCTGCAGCGCACAGGATAATCATTTTCATATGGCTGCCCTCTGCCTGAACCACCCGGAAGCTGCCGGGAACGTCCATGGTAAACTGGCGGTAGCTTCCGATTACTGTGGATTCCACCTCCTGCCAATTTCCGTCTGTTTCGACCTGTACCACCGCATTGTCCACATTCTCACAGAGAACTCGCAAAATCACCTGTCCTGTGTACTCCTGCTTCGTTTCTTCCATGGAATTTGTCAGAGATACCTGATAACTCTCTCCATTCACGCTCAGATACAGCTTTGCTCCGGGATAAAATTCTCCCTCTGCCATGACAAGCGGTCTATTATCCTCCGAGGTTTCCTTAGATGCAATGGATGCTGTCCAATCCTGATATTCTGCTTCCAGCACCTTGTTTCCGGTAATGAAATCAAAGTTGAAATCAGGCCACACGCCGTAACAGCCTTCCTTCTCCGGTACTGCCGGAATCTGCTCTGCGCTCAGCGCATCCCCATAGGCGCACTGGTAGGACGCAACCGCTTTTCCATCTGCCATAAAGGTAACGGTAAACCGGGAAAATGCCTCCGGCACCTCTTCTCTGCTGCAAAATTCCTCATAGCTTAGCGGAGTTGCACCGCCCTCATAGCCAATGCCGTCTATACCGCCGACACCGCCTGCCACATAATAGTTTCCATACAGAGTGCCCTCATCGCTCACAGTTCCCGCAATGCTTCCCTGTCCTTCCCCGGAAAGCTCCAAATCATTATAGGCATAGCTGTAAAAGATATCACAGCCCTCTCCGGCAATCCCACCGATATTATTCTTGCCGGTAATCTTGCCCATACTGTAACAGCTCCGTATTGCATAGCTTGCAGAACCGGCAATTCCGCCGACCTGGCTGCCTCCGGTGCTTTCGATATCGCCGTAGGATTCACAGGAAATGATGGCACCGTATTCCGCCTTTCCCACGATTCCGCCCACATAGTCCTTTTTGCCGGTAACTGCTCCAAGATTCCTGCTGTCCCGGACAACCGCCTTGATGGTCTGCTCCACATTAAAGCTTTCCGCACCGGTCAACGTAATATCGTCCTCCGGGTCGAAATCGTACTCTGTAGCAATCTGCCCCACAATTCCGCCCACATTGGTATCCGCTTCCACAATTCCCTTATTGATACAAAGGGTTACTTTTCCCTTCTGGAAGCTGGAGGTGTCATACTTTGCCTCTGCATCTTCGTCCTTTTCCTCTGAATCTCCGGGATTTATCTCTCCCCTGCTTGCCGATTCATCAGAAGTATCCTCCACTGAAATGCCCTCATACCGGAACAAATCATCCCGGATTTCGCTGACAAGACTGCGCAGAACCCTCGCCTGCTCCATAATCTCATCCATATGCGCACTGGTATTATCCGTTCCTGCCTCCAGCACATCCCCAAGCTGACTCAACTGGTCAAATGCGTTTTCCAGACTGTTATTCAGCAGACTTAAGTTGTCCTGAATCCCTCCCGTCCGGTCAGTGGAAGCATTCGTCATATTGTCCAGATGGTTTGCGGTGCTTTCCCCGAACTTTTTCAGGGCGGCTTTATAGCTTTCCGTATCATCCGGCACCGTAATGGTAATATCTCCTCCGGTAACAGTTCCCCAGATATCATTGCCGCTCACAGTAATATCATGGGAATTACCGTTGTTTTTATCCTCATCACTCTGCCTGTTTAAATCATCCTGCAGCGTTTTCAAATCACTGCTGATACCGTTCAGCTCCTGATTATAAATGTACCAGAGGTCTGTTGCCGTACTGCTTAAAGCATTTCCGGCACTGTTTGCATTTTTTAAATTGCTGCTAATATTTTTCACAAGGGCAGATGCCTGTTTGCTGTACCAGCTGAAATCTCTCTGGGTGGCATCCAGCATATCCAGAAATTTATCCGTTTCCCTGTCCAGCTCCTGCAGCTTGTCACTCAAATACTGAATCTCCAGAAACGGCTCCATCTGTCCTACAATACCGCCCACATCCTTTCTTCCCTGAATGTGTCCGGTATTGGTACAATTCTGCACATAACCCTGATGCAGTCTGCCCACAATTCCTCCGGTATTGTAACCCACATGCTGATACCCTACGGCGCCGGAATTGGAGCAATAATAAATTTTTCCCTGGGAAATTCCCGCAATTCCTCCGGTATCCGTATGCGCTGCCACATTGGAGGTGCTGTTTATCTGCTCCAGATTTTCCACAGTAATGTCATCCAAATCATAGGTAACTTCCGCACTGTAGGTATTGATTCTGCCGCTGTTGCTGCAATTATTCAAAACGCCGTAATTGCTGCCCGTGATTCCTCCGGCGGAATGGTTTCCTACCACACTTGCCTTTGACTCGCAGCGTCTGATTTCCCCGGTTTCCTCATTTACACCGGCAATTCCGCCGACCTGATTATCTCCGACAACACTTCCCTCGAATTTGCAGTTTTCAATTCTTCCATAATTCACACCGGCAATTCCGCCAACCGCTTCCTGACTGCCGGAGGGAGCAATTTCCCCTTCCACAGTCAGATTCCTGATTTTTGCCCCTTCCTGCACATAGCGGAACAGCCCTACCGCAGAACCATTCCCCTTCAACTGCAACTGACTGATGCAGTAACCGTTTCCGTCAAAAATACCCGCAAAGGTAGGAATACTGACTTCTCCATCCCCGCTCAGGACAATATCCTGCTGCAAAACTACCTTTTTATCTCTGGACCAGCTATCCAGACTGCAATCCTCCGCCAGCTTCCGCAGCTCGCTTTCCGTGCTGATTTCTATAACAGTATAGTCCGCTTCCTTCTGTGAAGCAGAAGTGCTTCCCGCCTTGTACTGCTCATAGGTAAAGGTTTCTGCCGCCTGTACATTCACAGGTGTCTGTATTATAAGTGCCAGTCCCAGCAGGAAACATAACATTTTCTTATTTCTCATCTTCTGTCCCCTCGCTTTCTTTCTCCGGCTCTTCTTTTGCTCCGTTTTTCTTTGCTCCGCTCTTCTCCTGTCCTTCCGGCTTTCTTTCCGCTCCGCTCTCTTCCTGCCCTTCCGGCTTCTTCTTTGCTCCGCTCTCTTCCTGTCCTTCCGGCTTTCTTTCCGCTCCGCTCTTCTCCTGCTCTTCCGGCTCCTTCTGCTCTATCTGCTTTCCTTCCGGAATTTCCCTGGACTCCAGCTCCGGCATATCCTCCGTTTCTCCGCTGTCATCCCGCCTCGTTTTCAGAGTGTCCTTCGGGCGAATCACAGCCCCCATCTCGCCGTCAATAATACCCACAAAATCTCCATCCAGCACAGCGTTGACATATCCCTTGATATGACCGTTCATCAAAATCCTTCCCTTTGCAGGCAAAGGCTTTGCCAAATCCCGTTTCAGGGTAAAGGCAGTCTTTTGAATAATGATATCTCCCAGAAGCAGTGTCTGAGGCAGTGCAAGGAGTACCAGTAAAATAGAGGTCAGCGTACCACGCCCCAGCGCCAGTCCAATCGCTGCCACCGCCGCATTGGAGGATACATTACTGATAATGAATCCCGCGGACACCAGCATGGAACCACTGGTGACAATGGTTGGAAATGCCTGATTCAGTGCTTCAATCGCCGCCTGCCTGATAGGCATATAGGTCTTTAAATCCATGTACCGGCTGGTAATGACAATCGCGTAGTCGATGGTTGCGCCCATCTGAATCGCAGATACCACCAGATATCCCAGGAAATACACCGGTTCATTCAGCAGATAAGGCAGGGAGAAGTTCATCCAGATACTTCCCTGAATCGTCACAACCAACAGCACCGGCAGACCTGCCGACTGGAAGGTAAACAGCAGGATAATCATAACAAACAACGCCGTCAACACGGTAATCAGCGTATTATCTGTTGCGAAGGATGCTCCCAAATCCTTATCACTGGTGGAATTACCTACCAGCAGAATGTCCTCCACATTATAAAATTTCGATACAATGTTCCGGATTTCCTCCAAAGCCGCTGTTGTCTGCGCTCCCTCATAGGGCACATTCAGTTCCAGTACAAAACGGGTATTGTCCTCCCCAAGAAGCTGATTTTTTGCAATGCTGATTTGGGAATAGGCATCCGATAAGGTTTCCTCCAAATCATCATCCAGCGTAATGTTTCCGCTCTCCTTCTGGTCGTAAATAAACAGGAACATATCAATAAATGGAACCTCATAATCCATCACCCCGCTCACCAGTGCCCCGTAATCACTCTGGTCCAGAGCGTAGGCAGAATACAGAAGTTCTGCCACCTCTACATCCAAGTCAATCAGCTCCGCAAACTGCCTCGGCGTCAGCGTTTCCGTCAGCATATAGCCGTCCATCGCCTCAATGTTTGCAAGTCCCATACAGGAATCCACCACATCCAGCTTTTCCAGTGCCTTCAATGCCTGGGCTTCCTTCTCATAATCTCCGTTCGGCACAATGACCGCCAACTGGTTCACCTCGCCAAACTCTCTGTTTACCATGCTGACGGAAAACTTATTGTCGCTCATGCTGCTTGCTTCCAGCGTATTGACATCATAAACATAGTTTGCCTTATTGGACAGGAAAAACGCAGCGACAACACCCACAAGAAGAATCGGCGGCACAATATATCTTGTTGCCACACAGAATTTGCCCACTGCCGTAATCTTCGGCACAAAGCTCTTGTGATGGGTATTGTCAATCGCCTTGGAAAATGTCAAAAGCAGACCCGGCATCAGGAAGAACACGGCAACCATACTGAAAATAATGGACTTTGCCAGAATAATACCCATGTCATACCCAATCCGAAACTGCATGAACATCATTGCCACCATACCGGAAATGGTCGTCAGGGAACTGGAAGAAATCTCGGGAATTGCCTTGCTCAGGGCTGCAATGACCGCATCCCTGGCATCCTTGTCCTCATGCTCCTCCATGAAACGATGTGCCAGAATAATCGCATAGTCCACCGCCAGACCAAGCTGTAACACAACCGCGATGGAATTGGTAACAAAGCTGATGGTTCCGAACCAGTAGTTTGTTCCCTTATTTAAAATGGCCGCTACAATAAAGGTTGTCAGGTAAACCGGAATTTCCGCATAAGTCGTGGAAGTAAACAGAAGCACCGCAACGATAACCACTGCTGCCAGCAGAAGAATCACAATCATATCGTTGTTCAAATCGTCCGCGTCCCGCTCCTCCTGTCCGATATCGGAAGAATAATAGACGTCATAGCCGGAAAGGGCATCCAGAACCTCATTCAAATGCTCCTGGGTGGATTCCACATCCGCTTCGTCGTCAAAGGTTACAGAAAGCAGCGCCTCCATATCGTGATAATGGTCTTTGGTGTCATCAAAATCCAGCATGCTGACACCGTCCATCTCCTCTATGCTGTCTGCCAGCTTCTGCGCCTCATCAAAGGTAACATTGCAGACCAGAATCCGGGCGGTTCCGTAAGTGATAAACTCCTCGTCCATCAAATCCAGTCCCCGTCTGGTTTCCGTTGTATCAGGAAGATATGTTGTCAAATCATTGTTGACCTTTACCTTATTCATGGACAGCACGCAGAACACGCACAGCACAATAAATATCAGGTAAAAACCTTTCCTCTTGTCTACGATCAGCGTAGCCAGCTTTATCATAAAGGAATTTTCCTTTTTCCCCTTTTCCGTACTCTCTGCCATAATATTCCTCACTCCTGCGTATTTCCAAAATTCCGGCGTTTCTTATTCTGATATTGCCTCTCAAAAATATAATGATATCAGGGTCAAAAGGTCTGAACTCACAGGAGCTTGCTCATAAGTGGGTGAAAGACCTTGGAACCCACAAAACATTCGGAAGCAGCGATTTACGCAGTAAATCAGCGGATTCCGAATGTTTTAGAATTACAGGAGCTGCTTTGGCAGCGAAGTAATTCGTAGATATCAAATGAGGGGCAAAGTACCTTTTGACCCTCATATCATATAATAATAAATAGGAAAGAAAATGCAATGGTTCTGATACAGTTTAGAAATTTTTCAGATTTTGAAAGCCCTGCAGAGTCTGCTCCCACTGCTCCTTTGGGGAAATTTCTGTACTTTCACTCCACCCTCATCCCATACTTTTCCAAATCTACCCTGCCGTTTTCCACCACAATTCCGTCCTTTCGCAGAAGCTCCGCCTGGCGTCCGGCGCCGCCAAAAGCAAATTCCCCGGAGAGTTCTCCCTTGGCGTTTACCACCCGGTAACAGGGTATCACATCCGGTTCGGGATTTTTATGCAGGGCATTTCCCACTGCCCGCGCCATTTTTTTCTCGCCCGCCATCTCTGCTACCTGTCCGTAGGTGGCAACCTTTCCCCTTGGAATCTTTTTTACCGCCTCATAAATCCGCCTGGTCGGGCTGTCCGTTACCAAATCATAGCTCTCCGCTATCATCCGGCGGATTTCCTCCTCCGGAATCGTCCCATCCAGTCTAAGGGTGTTCCAGTGCTCCTTATTCTGATGATACCCGGGCAGAACCGCCGGATATCTGTCCCGCCAGAACTGCCTCCACTGAGGGTCTACCTTTATATTTAAGTGAATCAGCCCTTCCATCTCATAAATCCACAGAAAAGCCTTTTTGCTTCCCTTCACCCGAATCAACTGCCAGTTTGTATCATGAAAAGGCTTCTCCGAATAAGTATCCGGAAAGGACAACCCGTATTCTGCCGCTTCTTCTCTTGTTTTCATCGCTTTTCTTTCCACTTCTTCCCGTTATATGTTAAAATATCAGTATCAATTTTATTATACCAGATGACAGGGAGGAATCCACTATGGTTTTTGAAAAACAGGGAAATGCTCTATGTATCAGGCGACAGGCAGAACAACTGCTGATTGAGCCCTGGGGAAAAAATGCGTTCCGGCTGCGGGGAACAAAATCCTTTGCCTTTACCGGAAATACCTGGGCGCTGACAGAACCTCTCTCGGAAGAGGACAGGCAGGCTGTCATTCAGACACAAGGGGACGAAAGCGCCGAAATCGCAAACGGACGGCTTACCATCCGCTCCAACGGAGCCGGTGTGCTTACCTTTTTAAAGGACGGCAAACCGTTCCTGCGGGAATATTTCCGGAATTATTTTGGTACGGAAAGCGAAGAAAGCTGTGCTTTAAAGGTTTCCGCCCGGGAATACAAGCCGATTATCGGCGGTGACTACTCCTTAAGGGTTCGCTTTGAGGGAAATGACGCGGAAAAAATCTTCGGCATGGGACAGTATCAGCAGCCCTACCTGAATTTAAAGGGCTGTCTTCTGGAGCTGGCACAGCGCAATTCCCAGGTTTCCGTTCCCTTCGCCCTTTCCATGACGAGTGTTCTTATAGCATTTGAAAGGCTGTAAGAACACTCGCTTTTTATACAGCGAGTTCAGAGGGGGCGTAGTTGACGACTACGCCTTTTCTTGTATTTACGGACACTTCCGGGATCGGCAGGGGCAGCACCGTTGGAATCTCGATCGTTCCGACACAGTTATAGTGGATGCGAAGCCGCTGCTCCCATACGCCGTCGATCTTCTCCGCATTGAATACTTCGATTTTCTCAACCAGTTCGTTCAGCATCCGGGGCGTCAGTTTCCTCGCTCTGGTGTACTTGCGGACAAGACCGATAAACATATCTGTCGTCATGGAACGGCTGCTCTGCTTCTCTATCTCGGAGCGGAGCTTTTTTATTTTCTCCGTCAGCTCCTTTTGCTCGTCCTCATACCGCCGGGACATTTTTGCGAAGCGGTCATCGGAGAGCTTGCCGGAAACATTGTCCTCATAGATGTGCTCAAAAAGGCCGTCCAATTCTTCATCACGGGCAAGGAGCGTTCTTAGCTCTTTTTCCTTCAGCTTGCGGTCTGTCTGTTCCGCCTGCTGGGAATGACCAATCACAGCTTTTACAAATTCGTCCTCATAGAGGCTGGCGAATTTCGTTAAGCGCCGTATCTCTCCCAGCACCACTTCCTCCAGGAAGTCCACACGGACATAATGGGTAGAGGTGCAGGTGCCGCGATTGCCCTTGTAGTTGGAGCAGTTGAAATACTTGATCTCCGGATTGCCCTGATTGAAGTGAAAGTGAAGGTTGCTGCCGCAATCGGCGCAGACCAACAGGCCGGAAAACATATTGTGTTCTCCATTGTTGGTGCGGCGCTTACGGATTTTGCCCCGCTTCTGCTGCACCTGCTCATACACAGCACGCTCGATGATCGCCTCATGGACGTCCTGGAACACCACCCAATTCTCACGGTCATTGTCGATTCGCTTCTTATTCTTGTAGGATTTGGAATAAGTTTTGAAATTGAGAATGTCACCACAGTATTCCTGCAGGGAGAGAATTTTGGTTATTGTGGAGCTGTTCCACTTGGTAGGAGGCTGCTGTTTGCCCTTGCCGGGGCGTTTGATGCCCTTCGTGAGCCAGTAGGCCCGCGGGGTCAGGACATCGTCCTTTTCAAGCTGGGCGGCAATCTGCTCTGTTCCGAACCCCTCCAAAGTCATGCTGTAAACGCGGCGCACAACCTAGGCTGCCTCGTCATCCACGATCCAATGCTTCGGATCATTCGGGTCCTTGATGTAACCATAGGGAGGCTGGCCCATCGGCTCACCGGCATTGCCCTTGATCTTATTGCTGATGCGCCGCTTTTTGCTGATATCGCGGGCATACCACTCGTTGAACAGGTTGCGGATCGGGGCAAGCTCATTTTCGCCCTCTGCCGTGTCGATGTTATCCGAAACGGCCACCAGGCGGATATCATGGTCCGGGAAAAATTCTTCCGTCAGCCGTCCGACCTCAATGTAGTTTCGCCCCAGGCGGGAAAGGTCTTTGACAAAGACGGCGGCGGCTTTTCCCTGTTCCAACTGGCAGATCATTTCCACGAAGCCGGGGCGATCCATCGTCACGCCGGAAATGCCGTCATCCAGAAAATGAACCAGATTTGTGTAACCCTTTTCCTTTGCGACTTTGGCAAGCAGCTTCTTTTGATTGCCGATGCTGTAGCTTTCACCTTCAAGATTATCGTCACGGGAAAGTCTTTCATAGAGAAAGGCTGTCACGTCACGGGATTTTTTGTTATTCGACTGTTTCATAAGTCCTCCTTCCAGCAAGGCAGTCGAATAGCAAATATACTTGTACGAACACATTATACTGCTATTTGCTGCCTCTGTCAGCCGGGTTTGAAAGCTATTTACAGCTTTTCACTCTCGGACTTCATCAGGCGAAGGAGAACGCTGCCCAGGGTATCCGGGCTTTCCTTTTTGAAAACCGGCTCAACAACGAACGACCGATTGCCGATGTGATAGGTCGTTTTTGCATCCAGAGGATTTTTCTCTGGCCTGTTGATCTTGCCGGGATTTGTAGCTTTATCTTGCATGATAAAATCCCCTTTCATAAAAATAGCAATGAAAGAGGCAAAACGGACGGCTGCTGGCACAGCTCCACGGGAGTCTCACCCCGGCCCATGCTGATGGGTGCGGCGCACAATGCTTTGTGGGCGTTCAATGCGCGAGTATCTTTAACCCTGCCCGTGTGTCATCGCCCGCAAGCTGCCACGCTTGCTTTGCGGTCTGGCGCTGTTCGCTCGCCCGTTACAGTGGTCCCGTCCTGCGGACTTGAAACGAGGTCATGGCGCACCGGCCGTATGGCTCGGCACAAACAGGAATGTATCCGTTTGCCTTATACTGCGGCGTTGGCCTCCCAACGGGCTTTCTTTGTCAAGGTGCGGAACACACCATGCGGAAAGGGGAACGCACGGCGGTCATCTGGATCAGGTCAGGTCAAAATCCAGAATCGCAATAATCAGCTTCGTTTCCAGCCTGCGGCGCAGATCATCGTCCACCTGAGAATGAGGACAGCCCTGAGGATCATAGCTTGTCCTTGTGGAAAGCGCCGCTATGTAGCCGGAGTAGTGGCCGATCACATGGTTTACCGCGTCAGGGTCGCCCTGAACAGCGGCGGTAATGACCGGATAAGGAAGAAGATTATTCCGGGAAGCTGCGGTGTCACGCATCCGTATCACCTCCCATCAGCTCTTTCAGCAGCCGATAGGATTTCAGCCTGCGGTTGTTGATCGTCCTGCGGGCCAGGTTCATACGCTCCGCGATTTCACGGTCCGCCATTTCCAGGAACCAGTACATCAGAAGGATATCCCGGTTATCCTGGGGCAAAGCGTTCAGCGCGTCGGCCAGCAGATCGTTTTCAATCAGGATCACATCACCGCCAAGGATGAAGGTGTTGTACTCCCAGGGATAACGGTCATAGGCCGCAAGCTGCTCCATTGCGTCCTCCGGCAGTTCGCTGAAAGGGATGCTGTGCTTCTTCCTGCGGCTGATCTCTCGATAGCCATTGCAGGCCTCGCACTTCAAGACCTTTTTGCAAAAGCTGTCAAAGGCGTGCTGCTTGTGTTCGGCGTGGCGATCAGGTTTCATGTTCTCACCTCCCTTCGTGCCGGGAGGCAGTTCTTTTCTTCCCCTTTCGCCCACTACTCGTTCTGCGGAAGGCTGTTTTGGCCAGCTCTGCCGGGAAAAATCAAAATTATTTTTTCTGTCGCTCATTTGTGCGTTCCTTTCGTCCTGATCGGGTGGGTGGCCGGATCAGGAAAAGGGCGGAGCGCGGGGACGATAGAAGCATCCCCTATAACGACAAAAAGCGCCTGTCTGCAAAATGCAGACAGGCGCAAAAGAATTATAAAATCTATTTACATGATTTCTGTGTTCATACTCATAGCCGGAATAGTCCGATGGAGGGGCTACGCTTTTTTTAGCTGGTGCAAATCATGGACGCTGCGAAAAAGTAAAAAGGACACGGAAAATAACCTCCCATCGGCTACCGTGCCCCTGCAAGTCGTCATTGGTTTGTGTAAGCGCAAAGAAACGGCGGCTCTGAAAATCAAAGCCGCCGCTTCCAATAGGCGTGTTGATTGGCTGCTGTACGACGGCTTTTTTTCTTTTGCCGTTGCCCAGCAGAGCAAATTGACTGTTTATCTACTGACAGTATAAAAGGAAAATGTTACACAAATATCCGAGGCAATTCTGATTTTGGTATAAAGCAGACCGAATTGTTACATTGTTAGGAGATTTCAGAAAAATTTCCGGGAAAATGAAAAATCAGCGGAACAGCATTTGTCGAGTGTTCCGCTGATTGATTGTCATTTGTGTTTATTCTTCGCGAATGGCAGATAAAATCCCTGTTTTCTTTAATTCAGCTTTTGCGTATGCCGTGAAAATCATATAGATAACTACCATTGCAGCAATAAGTGCTGTGAGGAACAGCCAAGGCAGTTTTAGTATGATACAATGATTTACTGCCTCTAGTCGCTGGCAAGCTATGATACTGATAAGTGTACCCAGCGCAAGTGACACTGTCAGCGATCCACCGAGGTAGATACCAATTTCTCGACTCAACATAGCTTTTAGCTGCTTTTGTGTTGCTCCGACAGCTTCCAGCAAACCAAATTCCCGTTTTCTATTCTGAAAATCAACCATCAACATATTCATAAGGCTGATACCGCCAAATGTAAACAGGATTGCCGCTGCCATGTATAGTGCCTTTATCGATGCACTGTACCGATACTGAATGTTTTTAATCGTCTGCTCAATCGTATTGACCGATATTTTTCCGTTTTGCTCTGCAATTTCCTGAACAGCGTTCAGGACTTCGTCAAAATGATCGGGCGTGACCGTAAGCGCCAAGATACCAGTCTGTTCCGTTATACCTGTCAGATTCTTTGCCATATCGTACGTCATCATAAAATACGGACTGCCTGGAACAACCGGACTACGTTCCATCAAATCGGTTGGGTTATAGGTGCCTACAACAACTGCGTCAACATTAAATGTGCTGCCATCTGGAGAACGCCCTTCCAATTGCAAAGTGTCGCCAACATTCGCAATCTTTTCGGATGCCAGTATTCCATATTTTTCAGTCATAACATCGTAATCTGCTGTTCCAGACGATAGAACGGCTTGCTTTTCTGCCAGTTGTTCACGATTTAAGGTCGGGAAATTGTTCATAATACTGGTAAGGGAACCACTTCCGCCGGGAAAGGTAATAGACATCTGGACGCTGTTAAATGCAGTTACGCTTTCTATTCCGGCAGTATTTTCTAAGTTGTGCCGCAGTGTTTGACTTTCAAGCGGGTTTTCTTCCAGTTGCAGTTTTGAACTTCCGTACGGCTCAGATTCTTTATCAAACGAACTTCCAACGTGATTCTTCACCTGCAAAAGAATACTGCCAGCAGGATAGTATTTGAAAGTTGCCTGTTTTTCTGGATCGATAGAACCTGCAACTGTAGATGCACCCAGCAAAAGCGCACCGCTCACACCCAGCATTACTAACGTCAAAATAGCTTTTTGCCGATTCCGTTGAATATTGATTTTTGCAAGATTGTTGGGTGACAGCTTGCGATGCAGCTTTGAACTGGCTTTTGCTTTCCCGGAATAGGCAAGGTATCTTGCGCCCTCAATGGGAGAAGTGTTCATCGCGACTCGAACCGGCTTGAAAATCGCAATATTCACCATTACAATGCCCACTATAGCAATCAGTACCGCGTAGACCGTCGCCGTTTTGATTTGAAATCCCTTTGGATACGCAGCGAACCCAATCAGCAAGCCAGCAATTAGTCCAAGAGGAATACCAGTAAAAGCATACCGGAGTCCCTCTTTTCTTGCCATTCGTTTTATTTGCTTTTTTGTCATTCCGATTGTCCGCAGTTGGCCGAACATCTGCACATTTTTCGCAATCTTTGTGTAAAAGACACCGTACACAATCGTTGCAGCCAGCACAGCAGTCAGTGCAGCCAGCAGCGGGATAGGGAGTTGGATGCCGGACTGAATAACCCCTGTCATAACGGCAGAATACTCCGTAAGATATATCTGATCTTCTACAATGCCAGTGTTTTCAATGATTTTATCCGTAAAGTCAAGGATGGAATCAGATCGAATTGCATCAGTATTCAGCCGGGTATATGCTGTTACTTGAAGGTGATCCATCAGGCTCATAGCGAGGTCTTTACTCAGATAGACAAAATACCCTTCGCTCTTGCGATCCTCGTTCAAAATGCCTGAAAGTGTATATTCTGCCTCATCCCCCGTACCGGTCACATCAAAAGTAATGGTATCACCGGGACGATATGATTCTCCCAAAAAGTCAATATAATTTTGCGGGAGCATGATTTCATTTGCCTTTTGTGGGACGCTGCCTTGCAAAGACATTTCTTCCTGATGCGTAAAATAATCTTCGCTCCCATACGCGACCGTAATTGTCTTATTGCCTGAATAGAATAGTCCGATTGCAGCATACTCACCAATCCATTGAACGTCTTTATTTTGACGCAAACTGGATAGCTGGTCGTCGGTTATTCCAAGAATTGCAATCTGTGCTTTACTGCGCTGTGTATTCTTAAATTCTTCCTGCGCGCCTGCGGATATTAAAATGATTGAAAAAATCATGCAGACAGAAAGCGCGATCGTAAGGAGCAGAAAGGCTTTGCTTCGCTTATCTGTTTTCATGCTCCGTTTGGCCAGCTTATTTGTGATAGCGCTGGTATCATTCTCAAAAGGCCATGTCATACTGAGTCATCCCCCCTTATTCCACGATCTTTCCGTCCTCAATGCGGATAATCCGATCTGCAAGGCGGGCAATATCATTGTTGTGCGTAATCATAACGACAGTCTGCTGGAACTCCGCGCTGGTGCGCTTGATAAGGCCCAGTACCTCGGCGCTGGTCTTGCTGTCAAGGTTGCCCGTCGGCTCATCGGCAAGCACGATAGCAGGTTTGGTAATCAGAGCGCGGGCAATCGCTACGCGCTGCTGCTGTCCGCCGGAAAGATTATTCGGCATTTTTTTCAGTTTATCTTCCAAACCTAACAAATGAACAATCTCGTTCAAAAATCTCTTATCCACCGTGTCACCGTCCAATTCGACAGGCAGGACAATATTTTCATATACGTTCAGAATAGGGACAAGGTTGTAATTCTGAAAAATGAAGCCGATGTTGCGGCGGCGGAAAATAGTGAGCTGTTCGTCATTCTTCTTTGCCAGTTCCTCGCCGCGGACGATCACGGTTCCGCTGGTGGGCGTATCCAGTCCTCCCATCATGTGAAGCAAAGTGGACTTGCCGCTGCCGGAGGTTCCAACCACCGCAACAAATTCTCCATCGTCTACAGAAAAATTCACGCCATCAAGAGCACGGGTAATGTTTGGCTCTGTGCCGTAATACTTTTTCAGGTCAATTGTCTGTAAAACGCTCATATAGAAACTCCTTTCAAGGCTATCCGCCTTTTAATGGGGATATTGTAAAACCTAAATGTCCGTGAAATGTTACAACGGTCAATTTGTATCACTGCAAATCAAGGTGGAATGTTACAGCACTCGGACATTTCAAAAAATGGCAGGCAGTCAAAAACGACCACCCACCACATACTATTTTGCGGGAAGCATGATGGAAAACTCAGATCCATTTCCCGGCACAGAAACCACCTTAATATAACCGCCCTGTCTTGTTATGATCTCACGGGCAAGGTACAATCCTATGCCGACGCCGGACTCGCTATGCACTTCTTCCTCACGGTAAAAGCGCCGAAAAATAGCTGCCTGATTGCTTTCGGAAATTCCTTTACCGTTATCAGCTACTTTGATCTCCACATACATTTCCCATTGTGCGACTGATACGGAGATTTTTCCGCCAGCCGATGTGTATTTCACTGCATTATCCAAAAGATTAAAGAGTGCCTCGGCTGTCCACTTGCTGTCATGGGATAGCATCAATTTTTCCGGACAGCTTACGGACACAGAAATCTCTTTTTTCTCCGCGGCATATACGATTCCACTCATGGCCTGTGCCACGGTGTCATATAGGCTGCTTACTTTTTTGTCCAACTGGATTACGCCTGTTTCCAAACGCGAAGTTTTCACAAGTGCCTGAAAAAGAAAATCCAGCTTATCTGTCTGTGTACGGATTCCACGAATAAAATCCGTGCGTTCTGCCTCAGTCATAGGCTTTTCCAGCAGTGTATCTGTTGCCATTTTCAGATTGCTTACAGGGGTTTTCACCTGATGGGAAATATCCGATACAAGTGACTGTAATTCCTGCCGATCTTCTTCCACCCGGCGACGATCCTCCTGCATGATCTGATATAGCCTTGCCAGCCTGTGACCGATTCTGGCAAGCTGTGTCTCACTGTCCTCAGAAAGAGTGATGCCTTTGTTTCCGGCAATCATATTATCTAAGGTCCCGCATAGATCGGAGGTAAACAGAGCGAGTTTCTTTCCCAATATTTGTGTCAAAGCAAAAAGCCATGCAAGGGCGCACAAAATCAGCACAGCACCGGCAGCCAACACCGCAGCTTGCTCTGTTATGAAATATAAAACGGCAGCGGCCATGGCCATGGAGAGGATGAGTCCTATTATCGCATAAAAGAATAACCGTTTTACTGAAAGGCCTTGCAACTTCACTTTGCTTCGCCTCCTGTCCATTGATACCCCATACCATAGATTGTCTTGATGTAGGGCGCGCCGCCATCGGATTCTATCTTGCTGCGGATTCTGCTCACAGAAGTTGTCAGCGTGTGTTCGTCTACAAAACGCTCGTCAATATCCCATAGCTTTTCTAATAACTGTCCGCGGGTCAACACCTGTTTTGGGTTCCTGCGGAACAGATTCAGCATCTTAAATTCCATGGATGACAGGGTTAGCGGAGTGCCGTTTAGTGAAGCGGACTGCTCTGAGAAATCCAAGAATAGCCGCCCGTCGTCGTAAACGTCCTTTGCAGGCCTATGATGTTCCAACATAGAAAACATCGCTTTGATTTTTCTCTGCAAGGTTCCTACCACAAAAGGTTTTGTAATATAATCTACTGCACCAACCTCATACCCTCGTATTTGGTCGCTCTCCTGATCGTTGGCAGTCAAAAAGATTACAATCGCGTCCGGGCAGTTAGGCTTTACGAGTTTGCACAGATCAAAGCCGCTGCCATCAGGGAGATTGACATCCAACAGTATCAAATCAAATTCCCGCTGGCGAATAGCTTCAGCAGCGGTTCTGTAATTCAGGGCAGAAGTCACGCCGTAACCGTCTGCGGTCAGATTATAGGACAGCATCTTATTCAAAAAGCTGTCATCCTCAACAATCAAAATCTGCTTCATATCCTCACTTCCTTCGCGTCTACATAGTATAACAGGCAAATGTCCGTGAAATGTTACATATCCGTAGATTTACTGATTTTTAGTCGCCCATCAACGGGCTTTTCCGCGTCCTTTGGTATCAGCCACATACGGCTAAATCTCGCTACACCAGGTATGCGGTTTTCTTCACACAACTTCTGTACTCGCCGCTCAGAGATACCCCATTTTTTCGCCGCTTCTGGGGCAGAGATATATTCAAGCATTTTGCTACCCTCCCACAAAAATTCTTTTGCCAATATTATATACGGTTAGCCGAATGATTACAAGAAAAAAGCGAATTATTTAAGCTAATTATATGAATATACAAGGCATATTCTGTGGAAAAGAGGAATTGTAAAATGTAGCTGGGTGATTGAATATGTCTAAACGAGCAAAGAGAGAAAAGCGGCCTGTTGCGAAAATCGACTTCAAACCGTATGGCGCAACAATCAAAACTGAACGCATGAAACTAAAAGAATCCCGCAATAAAGTCGGAAGTGAAATGTTCTTATCGCCGCGCTATATTGCCAACATTGAGAACAAAGGCCAGCATCCCAGCTTGCAAGTCTTTTTGGAGATGGTATCCCGGTATCATATCTCCGTGGATCAGATTCTTTACGGCGAAGAAGCAACGGGAAAATCTACCGAACGTATGCAGTTTGATATTCTGCTGGATGAATTGACGGATACAGAAATCAAAATCCTCACGGCGACGGCGCAAGCGTTACTGGATGCAAGAACGGACAACGAGGAAGAAAATTGAATACGGTGTAAGGAACGCTATGAACAGGTAGTTCATGGCGTTTTTCTTTTGCAAAAATCCGCAGATGTGGCCAAATGGCCCCGTTTAGATTGTAGTATGGGTAGCGGAAGAAATACGGGGGTACGAAGTAGTCAGCAAGCACAGCAAGCGAGTACCCGCTTGCGAATTTTGAGATTTTCAGGTCCCTTGCCCGAAAATTCAAAATTGCTTGTTGGGATAGTCCCAAACCCTTATGAAGAACGGAGGCGGCGCATGGCAAACCGAAAGAGGAATATTCAAATGAAATTCTATGTCACGGAGGACGAAAAACGGCTCATAGACGAGAAAATGAGTCAGCTCCCCACACGCAGATATGGTGCCTACCTCCGCAAGATGGCGATTGACGGATATATCATCTATACGGACACCGCAGATATCAAGGCGTTCACCAAAGAGCTTTCCGCTATCGGTCGGAACATCAACCAGATCGCCAAGCGGATCAACGCCGGAGGTCCTGCGTATCAGGCCGACATGGACGAGATACGGGAAAGGCTGGACGAGATATGGCAGTTACAAAGACACATCCTATCAAATCAACGCTGAAAGCAGCCATTGACTATATCTGCAACCCGGAAAAGACGGACGGGAAACTGCTTGTTTCTTCCTATGGCTGCGTCGCCGAAACGGCGGATATCGAATTTGCATGGACCCGCCGCCACGCCATCGACAAGGGAACGAACCTTGGTCGCCACCTGATCCAAGCCTTTCAGCCTGGGGAGGTCACGCCGGAACAGGCCCATGAGATCGGCATGGAGCTTGCAAAAGAAATCCTGGGCGGCAAGTATGAATTTCTGCTTACCACCCACATAGACAAAGATCATGTTCATAACCACCTGATTTTCAATGCGGTCAGCTTTGCGGATCACAAGCACTATCATTCCAACAAGCGGAGCTATCACTATATCCGCCGCACTTCGGACCGGCTTTGTAAAGAACACGGTCTGTCCGTCATCATCCCCGGACAGGAGAAGGGCAAGAGCTATATTGAACATCAGGCCACGCAGAACGGCACCAGCTATAAGGCAAAGCTGAAAGCTGCTATTGACCGGCTCCTGCCAGCCTGTTCCGATTTAGAAGAACTGCTCCGCCGCCTGCAGAGAGAAGGTTATGAGATCAAGCGCGGCAAATATATCTCCGCCAGAGCGCCGGATCAGGAACGGTTCACTCGTCTGAAAACGCTGGGTGTAGACTACACCGAAGAAGCCCTTGTTGCCCGAATTGCCGGACGCTCCAGACCTTCTCGCCAGCCGAAACAGCGGAACGGAAAGATCAGTCTGCTCATTGATATCCAAAACAACATCAAGGCACAGCAGAGCGCAGGCTATCGCCGCTGGGCGACCATCGAAAATCTCAAACGGATCGCAGATACCTCCAACTTTTTGACGGAGCATGGTATCGGCGGCTATGAGGAATTGGTGGATCGGTGCGAGGCGGCGTCCGCCTCCGCTGCTCGGCTTAAAGCGGATCTTCGGGATACCGGGGCGAAGATCGACGAACTGACCTTGAAGATGAAGCACGTCGGCACCTACCGCCAACTCAAACCGATTTATGACCGCTATAAGGCATCCAGAGATAAGGAAAAGTTTCTGAGGGGACATGAAAGCGAGATCATCCTTTTTGAAGCCGCCGCCAGAGAGTGTAAGCGGCTGGGCGCGGTTCCGCTGCCTGCCACAGAACGGATGCAGGCGGAAATGGACGAGCTCAACGCAAGGAAAGCCGTGCTGAAAGCTGAATTACAGAAAGCCCAGCGGGAAGAACGGGACTATGCTGCCATGCGTCAGAATGTGGAGGATTTTCTTTCCCCGCCGCAGCCGGAGCAGGAGCGAAAAAAGAATGTGGAGCTGGAATAAATCGGTTTTCTGCGTTTTATCCTGGGCTTTTGTCAGAACATCAAATATAATAACGATATAGACATATTAAAGGAGGCGAACCTATGACGAGAGGCGAAGCGATAAAGGATTTCTGTTGCAAGACGATCCTGCCCGTGGCGGCCGCCGCGCTGTTGTACTGCATCTTTCGGTCCGCTTGTGTGAAAAACGGTGAACTGGACTACCTATGGTTATGGATACTCTGCGGGCTGCCGTTCGGCATCTGGCGGCTGCGCCTCTGGATCATACCGGGCGACGGTTCCCTGGGCGGCGGTATCGCGCTGTTCGTGCTGAATTTCATTCTGGCCGGGATCATCGGAGGTTTTGTTCTGGCCTGGCGGCTGATCGTGGCGGTCTGGTATGTGCTGCTGACTGCATGGAGGCTGATTATCAGATGAAGTGACTGAAGCCTAAAGAATGTAGGACTGTCAAGGTAGACAGCCCTACATTCTTTAGATTAAATATCAAGTTGTTTTTTAATGATTAGGTGCGCAGTTGATGCAAAAACCGTTTCCTCCATCATTATCAATATTTATTTCTTTGCCGCAGTCGGGGCAAATGTCGTATGCATCTTTTAAGTGTTCATCTTCGTCAAATATCGGTTGATATGAGGTTTCTTTCAAATTACCAGAGTAAATAACTGCACTTTCAAAGCCATCATCAGCCTCAAAATCCAAGTACATATCCGCCTCACGCGTTACTTTGACTGATATTTCTCCTTCAAAAGTATGTGCGCCTGCTGGAGCCAAGAGAATCTCCTTAGTATCATCGTCTCGCCCCCAATAGTCAAATGATGTTGCCTCCGCCTCGACTCTAAAGGTAAACAAATATGTGATGATATCTTGTTCACGACCAACTTGCTCAGCAGAAATAAACTCGCTTTCTGTTATTTCAAGTTCATCAATACCGTTAGAACCAAGATGCGCTGAAGGATCAATGTACTCTTCACCTGAAAAACTAAGTGAATCAGAAATGTTTTCAAAGACAGCGTCACAAACTCGTGTGAAGTAATCGGTATCGGTCATTCGTAATGCAATTTCAACCGCATCCGTCTGAGGGATGTGATAGCTATCTGATACCGCATTAAAAAACGTGGTAGATATGAATGGCAGTATTGTCTTTCCTGTTTCCAACTCAAACTCTTTGACTAACTGCGGATGAAACTCTAATTGGTTATTATTATCCACCCACCAATCGCTTTTGGTGTCATCAGTAACAAATATTATATTTGAAGAAGTATCCCTTGCAAATCGAAGTATCTCCTTCCACATAATTAAGTCACTATATTTTCGTACGCCATCTTTGTTTTTAGCGTCCTTAAATCCTGGCGGAATTTGTGGATCAGCCTTATACCTCTTTTCCCCTTCTTCGCAAATTTGATAGATTTCTTCTTGAGTCACAGCGGGCATGACCTGATTTCCAGCGACAATTTGTTTGATGAGTTCATACACTAAATCCTTTCCGCCCCAAGGATTGGCTATGAAATCGAGGATAGTTCTATCTTCGAAAAAATCTTCTGATATTGTGAGAAGTTCCTCAAACTTTTCAGATAATTTTTCCTTCAGTTCGGAAATATCTGGATATTTTAGCGTTTGAAGATTATCGCAGATTTTTAGCACTTTACGACCTGCACTCGTAATTTCAGTCTTAGTTGCCGTATCCATTTTACGCACTCGTTTTTCCATATCGCCAAAGTAGGCTCGATAATGCTTTAGATACTCATACTTTACTGTTGACGGCAATACAATAGACTGGGAAATCGTTTGAACGCAACGTAAAGCAAAATCGGAAAACTCTGGGGAGTAACGATAAATATGCAAAAAGACATTTGTATCACAAATTACCAAGTAACCATTATCTATTAACTGCTGTATATCATTGGATGACATATACAAACCTCCTTCATGCGAATTAGTCTTCTGGGACTATATAACTTCAAATTGTGCTACTTACATTGTAATATTTTCAGTACGTATTAGCAAGAGCAGTAAAAAAGCGGGAGTACAGCCGATCGGACGAACCGAAAAGCTGTACTCCCGTTTTGTGTGACAGAAAGTGTTTGAAATCGACTCTTTTTCTTCGTGCGCCAGCAATCAGACCGGCACCAGGGAAAACATAAAGGCTACCTTTGAAAACACGGATGTAGGGAATTATTCTGCGGTTTTCCCACCCTTATCCTCACAGATTTTAGACCGTTTGGAATTGTAATGCGGACAAGCGACCAGGCACGCCCGGAAACTCTGCTTGCAGCCGTGGGCGCATTTCCTGCAGATGCGGTTATATTGCCGCCTGCCGTTCTCGCCCAGGAAGAACGCCCATTCCAGTCGCCATTTCTTGCTTCGGCTCATAGGCAGTCATGCCCCGGCACATCACGGCCGGGCTTCTTGCCCTCCGGGGGCTTATGCTCGGCACACTCCCGTTTAGCGTCCGCCAGCCGCTCACGAATGGAAGGCTTCTCCGATGTTGCCCGTTCTGCGTACTCCTGGGCTTTTTCCAATTCCTCACCGCGTCTGCCGTTGTTGATAACGCCGTCGATCATGCCGTAGTCATCCTCCAGCGTCATTTCAGCGGTGCGGAGAGGATTGTCCTTTTCCGGCTGTTCCGCTGCCACGGCAAAGGCCCGTGTGCCGTTTCCCATGATAAGATACTTTCCATCATCGGAAATATGGTGGACGCCGTAACCGGCCGCCTCCATCTGCTCCCGGCTCATGGCAGTCACATAAAAGCTGCCCCTGGGCGTCCGGATGCACTCGCCGGTTTCCAGATCGTCCGGGGTAAGCTCCGGCTGCCGTTCCTGCAAAAACTCCGGCACCTCGGAAAAGCCCACCCTATCGCAGTAATGGGCGGTGTCCTTCCCGTCCTGATGCAGCACCACGATATCCGACACGGACAGGGAGTGCCCCGTGAAGTCGGCCGGGCGATCCACATTGAACCGGGTATAAATGCTTTCCAGATCGTCCTTCGCCGTCAGCGGCGCTTCATAGACCAGCTCGTAATTTTCCGGCTTCACGGAAAGGCCGTTGCGGTGGATACTGTCCAGCGGCTCGAAACGATAGTCCAGCGTTTCGTTGCCACCCTTGAGCTGATAAATGGAAAAGCTGCTTTCCTCAGCCTGATCCTGAACGGCCTGTGCCTGCGCCACGATATCCGCCGGAGTCTGCACATAGGCGGCTGTCTTTGCCGCATACTCCCGTTCCGCTCTTTCCGCAGCGGCCAGCATTTCATCCACACGGGATTTAGCCGGGTCATCCAAAGCGGCCTTGACCTCCGCCGGGTCAAAATCAAGAAATTCCTCATAGCCCGTGGCGTCCTTGAACTTTTCAATCTCCGAAGGAAGATAGTCCTCCTGCGTCTGCCCCAGTGCTGCCAGCTTTTCATCCAAAGCGGAAATGCGTCCGGCCATCAGATTTTCATACAGTTCTTCCTTTGCGGCGTGTGCCTCCGGATGCTCCGCTGCATACTGCGGATCGTTCTGACGGAAAAACTCGTCCATGTCAAAGGCAATATCCATAGCCCACTCGGATTTTTCTTCTTCGGGAAG
>ENA-UESE01000664-UESE01000664.1-human-gut-metagenome-genome-assembly--contig:-NODE-664-length-35682-cov-90.934588_pt1 | contig 35682 bp, 39 predicted proteins | sample MGYA00242995_ERZ507996 | MGnify/ENA primary metagenome ERZ507996 (study PRJEB26167, sample SAMN06115489) | human gut metagenome | host: Homo sapiens | place: China:Sichuan | collected 2015-04-15... | reverse complement strand
CCTTATTCGTCATACCGTTAAAGATATGCTTATATCGGCAGCTCCCCTTAAGAGGAGTTGCTGTTGTTCTAAAGGAGTTGTGACACTCCGCATCCGGCCTCCCGGATGCAGAACTGATATTAAAGAAAACACCGGTTTTTGACAAGCGGAAAGTTGTTCTTTCTGCGGGGAATTTTTGAAAAAAAGACGGGGAAATCCGCCCGTGTCCGGAAAAACGAAAACTATTTGCCGCTGTTGCTTTCAATCGGTTCAAATTCCCAAGGGAATACCAGCCAGCGGCCGGGAGTTTTCGGCGCGGCCGGAAAGTCAAGCTCGGCCGCCGGGTTTTTGCTGAACAAAACAGCGATTTTGGCCCGCGGATATTTTTCTTTCAAATAACGGTAAGTGCTGCCGGAATCGTAAAGGTCATCCACGAACAGCGTTTCCACGTCCATGCGGATGTCGGGCGGCACCAGACATTTGAGTTCGCTGCGGGTTTCGCCCTCATAGCTGGCCAGCGAGATGCTGCTGATTTCCCTGATGCCGAGAAACTGGGCGAGAACGCAGGCCGGCATCAGCCCGCCGCGGGCTACCGCGATAATGCGTTTAAAACCGCATCCGGCAAGAATATAAGCCAGTTTTTTGCATTCGCTGTTGATTTCTTCGTAGCTGATATATTCTTTTTCCGCCATCATTCGTTTCCTTTTAAGCTGAATTGTTCGATTGTTTCGGCCAGACCGGTTTTGTCGTCGGTTTGAACCGCGATTCCCCATACGGTGCCGCCGCTGCGGCAGACTTCCAGCCGGTTGCCGTTGTAACGCTGGCACAGCCGGTCGATCGGCGCCTGTTTGTCGAAGCCGAGCACGGAGTCGTAATTGCCGCACATGCCGACGTCGGTGATGTAGGCGGTGCCGCCGTTTAAGATATGGGCGTCGGCGGTGGGGATATGGGTGTGGGTGCCGGCAACGACGGAAACCCGGCCGTCGAGATAGTGTCCGAGAGAAAGCTTTTCCGAGGTCGATTCGGCATGGACGTCAACGAACACGGCGGCAATGTTGCGGCCGAGCGCATAGTTTTTCAGCAGCCGGTCGAGGACAAACGCGGGGTTGTCGACACTGTCCATGAAGACCCGTCCCAGCACTTGGGCAACAAGCAGTTTTTTGCCGCTGGCCAGTTCAAATTCGACCGCTCCGCGGCCGGGTGCGCTGTCGGGATAGTTCAGCGGCCGGACAATGCGTTTGCACTCGTCTAAGAAAGGGATGATGTCACGCTGCTGCCAGACATGGTTGCCGGTAGTCAGAACGTCGGCGCCGCGTTCCAGAAACTCGCGGGCAATTCCCGGCGTGACGCCGAAGCCGTGGGCGGCGTTTTCAACATTGACGATAATTACGTCGGCCTTGTATTTTTCCCGCATCAGCGGCAGGTTGTTTAAGACGGCGTCTCTTCCCGCCCGGCCGACCACGTCGCCCAAATAAATGATCTTCAACAGTTTTCTCCGTCGGTTAATTAAAAAAACTCCGGCAGCCGGAGTTGAAAGGTAACAAAAAAATAGAGAGAACCGTCGGGCCGTATAGGTACATTCTGTCTCGAACCGCATCTCAATAGGTGGGCATCATATAACAGGACCACGATCCTGCCAGGGACAATTCCCGATAAAATTACGTTGGCTCGGAAGATCTGCGGAATTACGAACCGGACAGTCACCTCTCCATAAAACGATATTATAATGATTCGATCTGTTTTGCAACAGCTTTTATTTTTTCGCTCACAACCCTGAGCCGGGCGGAAAGTTCGCGGTCGGTGGCAGCGGTCCGGGCGGCGTCTTCCCCCGCGGCGGCGGAAACCGGCGCGGTGTTGTTTTTGCGCGCTTCAAGCAAATCGTCGGCAACCAGAATGCCGATCATTGCCAGCAGCATGTTTTCGCTGATTTGTCCGCTGATGTCTTTCAACAGCCGCGCCTTTTCTTCCAAAACGCCGGCCAGCTGCATGATCCGCGCTTCCTGCCCGCTTTCGCAGGCAATCGGATATTCGCGGGAATTAATCGTTACCGTTACTTGTGCCATTTTGCTCCCGTGCCGTGTTCAGTTTGTTGATCAGTTCGTCGATGCGGGCAACCGAACGGGCGGCGGTTTCTTTAAGGCGGGAAACGTTTTCCCGCTTGTTTTCAATCGCCTGTTGCAGCTCGTTGAGCGCCGCGTCAATTTCGTTCAGGGCTTCCGCCGTTTCCTTGAAACGCGAAATTTCTGTTTCCATAGTAAAATTTTTCTTTCTTTATCGATGCCGTTAGCTTATAATCTTCCGATAATACCGGTCATTAACTATTTTTTCAAGCGACAAAAACGGATATGCCTAAATTTATTCTCAAAATTACGGCCGAAAGTGCCGAAAACTGCATCGACGAAAAGAATGTCGAATGTTTCATTCTGTCAGCTTCCCTGCCGGAGGACAGCCTCGGCAGGATGGTCAGGAAGATTGAGGCGGCCGGAAAAATTGCGCTGCTTGAGGGCGAAGACGCCGCCGCGCTGGCGGTAAAACTCGGCGCCGACGGCATTGTTGCCGATCTGAGCGCTTCGACGGCAATCAAAAAGGAAATGGCAGCCCTGCGCCGGCAGCTCGGCCGCCGTTTTCTCGGCGTTATCTGCCGCAGCCGCCGTCATGAAGCGATGATCGTAAGCGAAAATGAACCGGACTTTGTTGTTTTCCGTATCTGGAATGAGGGGGCGGAGAAAACCAAAGCGCTGGCCGACTGGTATGCGGAGTTTTTTCTGCTGCAGACGGCGGTCGAGCCGATGGACGGTTCCGTCGATTTTTCCGCCTGGCCCGCGGACATGGTGATTTTAAGCCCCGAAGACTATAAGATTTTAGTTGCGAAAAAATAAAGTTTAGAGTAATTATCTTGATAAAATTCAAAAAATCAAAAATTAAGGAGTGAATAAGAAAATGAAGCAGCAAGCAGTATCCATCAGAATCGGCTGGGTAATTGAATATAAGGGCAAACCCTGGACGGTCGTTAAGGCAACCCACATCAAGCCGGGTAAAGGCGGCGCCTTTATGCAGGTTGAAATGAAGTCGGTTGAAGAAGGAACCAAAACCAACGAGCGCTTCCGTTCCGAAGATACGGTTGAAAAACTGATGGTGGAAGAAAAAGACTGCCAGTTCCTCTATGAAGACGCTCTCGGTCTGACCTTTATGGATTCGGAAACTTTTGAACAGTTTGTTATGCCTGCCGACATTTTGGGCGATTCCCGTCCGTTTATGGTCGAAGGCATGACCGTTTACATCAATTTCATCGACGGTCGTCCGGTGGCGGTCGAACTGCCGCAGCAGGTCGTCTGCACCATTGCCGAAACCGAACCGGTGGTCAAAGGACAGACCGCGGCTTCGTCCTACAAACCGGCGATTTTGGACAACGGCGTCCGCATCATGGTTCCGCCGTTTATCAACCAGGGTGAAAAGGTCGTGGTCGGCACGGCCGAAGCCAACTATGTTGAAAGAGCCAAATAATGTCGTATCTTTCCCCAACTCTCACGCTTTTGGTCGGCGCCGTCAAAAAGGCAACGGCGTCGCTTGACCGCGACTTCAACGAGATTGAGAAGCTGCAGTCTTCGGTGCGCGGTTATCAGAATTTCGTTTCCCGTTCTTTCGAGCGGGTGGCGCAGACTCTGAAAGGCGAACTTTCCCGCGTGCGGCCGGACGCCGTCTTCGTCGACGGCAAACCGCCGCTTTCCCGCGGATGCTGTTTTATGGTCAATCCGATTGACGGCATGGGCAACTTTGTCCGCGGCATTCCGGTGTTTGCCACCACCGTCGCCTATTGCGAAAACGGCGAAGTCAAGGCTTCGGTCGTCTATAACCGTGCCAGTGACGAGCTGTATTTTGCCGAAAAGGGCAGCGGCGCCTACAAGGAAGGCTTCCGCAACCATGAACGTCTGCGCGTTTCCGCCGTCAAGGATGGTGCCGCGGCTCTGGTGGCGGCCTCGATCGGCTTTCAGCACGGCAGCGCGGAATATACCGCCGCTTACCGCGATTTGTTTGCTGAAACCGAAAACGTTCGTCTGCTCGGTTCCGTCGCGCTCTCGCTGGCCGGCGTTGCCGCCGGCAAAATGGACGTCTGTCTCAGTCTCGGCAGCAATTTGAATTCGGCGGTTGCCGGTCTGTTGCTGGTGCGCGAAGCCGGCGGTTATGTCTATAACCTGAAACGGGAAGAATTTGCGCCGGAAAAAATCGAACAGGTGATCGTTTCCGACGAGTTGGCTGCGACCAACACCTCGCTGGAGGCGTTTATCGTCAGACTGGCGGGATAGTTTTTGTCTTTCGGGGGAAGAGAATGCGCAAAGTCTGGATGTTGGTAACGGTTTCCTGCCTGTTGTGGGGACGGGCGGAAGCTGCCGATGACGTTTATGTCGATCTTTCGGTGTTGGACGGTCTGGACAATGCCGGCAGTGAGGAAATTGCGCCGCTTTTCCCCGTATTTGACGATTCGTCCCTGCGTCCGCTGCCCAAGCCGGTGATCGGCAACAAGCCCCGGGCAGCCAAGCCGGTGCCGGCTAAGACAGAGGGCAAACCGGAGAAAACTCCGGCCGCGGTAAAGGCAAAGGCCGAACCTGCGGTAAAAGCGATTCTCGTTCCCGAACGCAAGCCGAATATTCGTCCGCTGCCGGTTAAGTCCGAACCGGCGACCGAACCTGTTGCGGCACAAAAAAAGAGGCCGGCAGAAGATAAGGCAGTAAACGTTAAAAAGGCGGCATTGCCGGCAAAGTCCGCGGCGGCGGAAACCAAGCCTGCGGCAGTTAAGGAAAACGTGTCCGGAAACACGGCCGTTTCCGCAAGGGAAAAGCCGGCGGCAGAAAAAAAAGAGCCGGAGGCCAAACCGGCGGTAAAAGAAAAACCTGCGATAAAAGCGGATATTGAAAAGAAAAGCATGCCGGCGGTATCCCGGCAGCCGGTTTTGTCTGCCGTTGCCGAACCTGCGGCGGATAAAGCGGTGAAGGCTGATGCGGACAAAACCGCGAAAGCCGAAAAAGCGGTGCGGGCGAAAGATACGGAACGGATGATGAAAGCTGAAGCGCCGCGGGAAATTCCGGCGGCAAAAGCGCAGATTTCCGCCGCAGAGAGCAGGAGAGAGGAAGAAAAGCCCGCTGTTGCGGAAGGCAAACCGGCGGAAAAAATTCCGGTAAAAATTGAAAAAACGAGTTCCGCCCCGGTCGTTGCAAAGGAAAAAGAACCGGCTTTGCAGCCGCTGATTCCGGTGGCGGAAGAAGAACCGGTCGCCGACGTCATTGCCTTTGCCGGCGGCGTGTTTGAGCTTTCGGCCGAAAATACGGCGCGGCTGGCAGCAATTGCCGACGGCTTCAAACGGCCGGGCGAAAGCAAAATCCTCATCTACGCCTACAACTTCAACGACGGCGGCAACGATTTCAAAAACAAGCGTCTGAGTTTGAACCGGGCGGTGGAAATCCGTTCTTATCTGATGACCCGCGGTTATAAAAACTTCGGCATCAAAATCGTCAATACCGACAACCGCGGCAAGCAAAACACGGTGGAAGTTTTCGAGCAGGCGGATTAATGGAAAAAGCTTAAAATTTTTTAAATTAATGCTTGCTTTATTTGAAACTCTAATGTATAAGAACGACAACTGAAAATTCGATATGGAGAAAATAAGATGAAAAAAGGTATTCATCCGGATTATCACGAAATTACCTATGTAATGAGTGACGGCAGCGTAGCCACCACCAGATCCACCTGGGGCAAAGCCGGAGACAAGATGACTTTGGAAATTGATCCGAAATCCCATCCGGCATGGACCGGCGTTTATCGTCTGGTTGACACCGGCGGTCAGTTGTCCAAATTTAAGAACAAGTTTGGCGCTTTCGGTCTCAAAACTTCCGACGGCGAATAGTATTTAATCTTAATACTATCTTAAATTTTTTCAATTAACCTGCATTCTATAATGGAATGTGGGTTTTTTGCTCACAAAATCTGTGTGCTTAAAACAAAAAAGAAAGGACAGAAGAATGACAGCCCCGTTAATGCCCAAGGCAACAGCCGTCTGGCTGGTTGAAAATACGACTTTGACTTTTAAACAAATCGGCGATTTCTGCGAGTTGCACGAGTTGGAAGTGCAGGCGATTGCCGACGGTGACGTCGCTTTTAACATCGTCGGGCTGAATCCGGTTACCGGCGGTCAGCTGACGGCGGACGAAATTGCCCGCTGCGAGCAGGATCCTTCCGCGTCGCTTGTCGGGGTTGAACCGGAACGCAACGTCAAGGCGGAAAACAGCAAGAACAAAAAAGTGCTTTCTCCGTCGCAGCGCAGCGACAAGCCGGCGGCTATTCTGTGGATTTTGCGCAATTGTCCGGAAATTATCGATTCCCAGATATGCAAGCTGATCGGTACCACCAAGCCGACCATTGCTTCTCTGCGGGACGGCACGCACCGCGACATGGCCAACCTGCGGCCGAAGAATCCGGTTGCTGTCGGTTTGTGCAAGGAAAAGGACCTGGACGAAGCAATTGCCGTTTCCAAAAAATGGACCGAACTGAAAAGCCAGCCGAAAAAAACGGTGAAGAAGAAAGCCGGAAAATCTGCGGCGAAAGCCAAGGCCGCCGCTGCCAGAAAAAAAGAGGCGGAAAAACTGAAAGTTGCCGCCGCAAAAGAAAAAGAAGCGGCGAAGAAGAAAGCCGAAGCAGCCAAAAAGAAAGAGGCCGAGAAGAAGAAAGCTGCCGCCGCAAAGGAAAAAGAAGCGGCAAAGAAAAAAGCCGCTGCGGCGAAAAAGAAGGAAGCCGACCGGAAAAAGGCCGAAGCGGCCAGGCAGAAAGCAGCCGAAAAGAAAGCTGCCACCAAGGAAAAAGCCGCTGCCAAAAAAGCCGCGGCCAAAGAAAAGAAGGCTGCTGCCAAAAAAACGGTAAAGAAAAAGAGCAAAAAGGCCGAAGCTTAAAAACGAAAAACCTCTCCGCAAGGAGAGGTTTTTTTGTGTGCCGAAAACCCTCGGATAGTCTGAAGGTATCTTTTTTGCTTCAAATTTCTGCGTAAGCCGGCAGATACAGACGGCAGCCGGTTGTAAGGCTTTGCAAAACCTTCTGGTGCTGGCGTTTGATGCCGGAAACGGCCGGCGCCGTTTGCGTCGGTACGGAAGATTATGGGGTAAAGCAATGTCGTTTATATCGGGGCGGCTGCGGGATGCCGTTTGATCCCGCGTTTGCGCGGCCCGAAGTTCGGAAAGGTTAAGATCGTTTGCGTGAACTTTTGAAAGTTTGTAAGAGGAGGCCGTTTGCAGACGGACGCGTTTAAAAACGGCAGGCGGGAACAAAACGGTGCGGTCGGAACACGTAACCGGTTATATTCGCAAAGGCTTTGTTATGCCGGCGGATTTTGTTTTGCCGTTGCCGCCAAGGGGTAAAAAAGTCTTGAAATCTGCGGGGTATGCTTATATACTCGGCAATTGTTCAAATTTATCGGGGAATAATTTCAAATGTCAGAAGTCAAAGTCAGATTCGCGCCGTCGCCGACCGGGCACATGCATATCGGCAATACCAGAACCGCGCTGTTCAACTGGCTGCTGGCGCAAAAGCTGGGCGGAAGCTTTATGCTGCGGATCGACGATACCGATAAGGAACGCTCCAAAAAAGAATATGAAGCGGAAATACGCGACGCCCTGCAGTGGCTGGGACTGGTGTGGTCGAGCGAAGCCCGGCAGTCCGCGCGGACGGAACGTTACCGGGAAGTGACGGCAAAACTGATTGCGGAAGGACTGGTTTACCCTTGTTACGAAACGCCGGAAGAACTGGAACTGATGCGCAAGACGCTGCTGGCCAAGGGTCGCCCGCCGATTTATGACCGCCGTGCCCTGAGTTTGACGAAAGAACAGATTGCCGCTTATGAAAAGGAAGGCCGCCGGCCTCATTACCGTTTTAAACTGGCGCCCGGCGACATCGTCTGGGAAGATATGGTGCGCGGCCGCTGTCATTATTCGGCGGAAAATTTGAGCGACCCCGTTGTAATTCGTGAAGACGGAAGTTATTTATACCATCTGCCTTCGGTTATCGACGATACGGACTTTGCAATCACACATATTGTCCGCGGCGAAGACCATGTGACCAATACCGCGTCGCAGATACGGATGTTTGAGGCGGTCGGCGGCCGGGTGCCGTCGTTTGCCCACCTGCCGCTTTTGACCGGCAGGGAGGGAAAACTTTCCAAACGTCTGGGTTCCGTCGGCGTTGCCGAACTGCGGGCGGAAGGCATTGAAGCGATGGCAATTTGTTCTTATCTTGCCAAGCTGGGCACTTCGGAAGCGGTGGAACCTTTTGCCGACCTGTGCAGCCTTGCGGAAAGTCTGGATCTTGCCAGGCTGGGGCGTTCGCAGCCGAAGTTTTCGGAAGACGACCTGCGCCGTTTCAACACCCACCTGGTTCGCGGGCTGGATTATGAAGCGGTAAAAGGCCGGGTGAATGTAGACAGGGAGTTTTGGAATGCCATCCGCGGCAATCTGAATATTGTAACAGACAGTGAAATATGGCGGGGAATCTGCCGTCGGCCGGTTCGACCCGAACTGGAAGACAGGGAACTGACGTCCGCCGCCGCCGAATTGTTGCCGCCCGAGCCGTGGAACGAGGAAACCTTTGCCGTCTGGACAAATGCGGTAAAAGAGCGCACCGGCCGCAAGGGAAAAGCTTTGTTTCACCCGCTGCGCAAAGCGATTACCGGGACGGAAAACGGTCCCGAACTGAAAATTTTACTGCCGTTGATCGGGCGCGAACGGGTTTTCCGCCGCTTGAACGGCGAATATGCATAAAAGGAGAAAAAAATGCCGGAAATGTATCTGCACAATACGTTGACACGCCGCAAGGAGAAATTTGTTCCGTTGGATGAAAACAACGTTCGCATGTATGTCTGCGGGCCGACGGTTTATGACCGCGCGCACCTCGGCAACGCCAAGTCGGCGGTGGTTTTTGACGTGCTCAACCGGGTTTTGCGCGAGGTTTACGGCAAAAACCACGTAACTTACGTTTCCAACATTACCGACATTGACGACAAGATTTTGAACAAACATCAGGAAACCGGCAAACCAATCAGTGAAATTACCCGGGAAACTTATCAGTGGTATCTGGACGACATGCATGCGCTGAACGTGGCCGATCCCGATTTTCGTCCGCGGGCGACCGAGTTTGTCAACGAGATGATCGAGCTGGTCGAACTGCTGCTTAAAAACGGCCATGCCTATGAGGCCGACGGGCACGTTTTGTTTTCCGTCGATTCGATGAAAAACTACGGTTTCCTTTCCGGCCGCAGCATGAAGGAAATGCTGGCCGGCGCGCGGATTGAGGTGGCCGGTTACAAGAAAAACCCGGCCGACTTCATTTTGTGGAAGCCGTCGGCAGCCGGGCAGCCCGGCTGGGACAGCCCCTGGGGCTACGGCCGTCCGGGCTGGCATCTGGAATGTTCGGCCATGAGTTCAAAATATCTCGGCAATTCGTTTGACATTCACGGCGGCGGATCGGATCTGATTTTCCCTCACCATGAAAACGAATGCGCGCAGTCAATGTGCGCCCATCCGAACGACACCTTTGCCCGTTACTGGGTGCATGCCGGCATGCTGATGGTGGACGGAGTCAAAATGTCCAAATCGCTCGGCAATTTTTATACCGTTAACCAGCTGATCGGGGAATATCCGGCGGAAGCTCTCCGGCTGCTGTTTATCGGCACCCATTATCATCAGCCGTTCAATTTCACTTTTGACGGGCTGAAACAGGCAAAAACGGTTTTGGACAAGTTTTACAACGCTTTGCTCAAAACGGCGGATATCGGGGTTGATGCCGGCGTAGGTCCGGATGCCAGAGTGATGGAAGCTCTTTGCGACGACCTCAACACGCCGCTGGCCTTGTCGGTTCTCCACGAGCTGGTCAACACCCTGAATAAGGCGGAAAGCGCGGAAGAGCGCAGGGAAGCCAAGTCGAAGCTCGTTGCCTCGGCTGCCGTTCTCGGCCTTTTGTATCAGAATCCCGAAAGCTGGTTCAAGCAGGGGGCCGGCGGACCGCTCGACGAGAATGAGATCAACCGTTTGATAGAAGAGCGCGCCCTTGCCAAAAAGGAAAAGAACTATGCGCGGGCGGACGAAATCCGCAATCAGTTGAAATCGGCGGGCATTGTGCTGGAGGACACGCCTTCCGGCACCACCTGGAAAAAATGCTGATTTCAGTTGATGAAACGTTGAATCTGCGTTTTTTCGTTATTATGTTTGATTTGTGAAAAAACGGTGTCGGCAAAAGACTTCTTTGCCATGTAGGTAATAAACAGGGGCTCTTCAAGCTGCAGCTTTCCGAGCGTTTCTTCCAGAGCCTCGAAACTTTTGTAAATTTTCCCGATGAGCATGATGTCGCGTTCGTCGTCGTTTCCCGGAATCGTCTTTTTCTTTATCGCCTGTCCCATTTTTTAATACCCTCCTTTTTAGGTTAAGTTATGGCAATCACAAAACGAACTATACCATGGTCGCAAAATTGCGGTAGTAGGTAAAAGTCGGTGCGGGGTAACCAAAAATAAGTACACTTTGCCTTTTTGTCCGCCGTGCGGAACGGCGGCGCGCGTTTGCCTCAGTTTTTGACAACGACCGTTTCCTGTCGGTGTCTGATCCGCATGATGTGTTCCCGGTAATTGTAGGTGATGTATTGTCCGCCCGCCCAGTTTTCCACCAGAATGTCGACGACCCGGCAATGAGGGCGGCGGTCGTGGTTCGGCGCCAGATCGGAAAGGTTATGAATCAGAAAGTGCAATTCATTCATGGTCTTCCTCCTTTTAGAAAATTAATATGTTGTGCGTCTCCTGCAATACAACCTCTACAAAATTATTGAATCTCATAGATATTGGGTTTAATTGTATACAATAAAAGTTTTAATGCGCAAAGTTTGCGGAGGGGTGTAAATGAAAAACGTTTTTTTCACAGGGATGTGCCTTTGTTTTTTAAGCGGCTGCGCCGCCGGTTACCGGTTGCCGCCGGAGGTAACGGCGGCAGCGGTCGGGGACAGGGCGCAGGTGGTCTATTCTCCCGCGGCCGGCGTCTGGTCGGAAGGCGGCATGGCGGAAGACCGTACGGTGTTTACCAGGTCCGTTTCGCCGGGTACGGGCAGTTATTCGCAATATACGGCAAGGAAAGCAGGCTTTTCGCCCGCTTCGACCTATGAGTTTCTGTTAAACGGCCGTTTGATCGGATATAACCAAAACGATCTGTATTTTACCGAAACGGTATATCGCGACAACGCTTTCGAGGTGCGTAAATTGTCGCCCGAAGAGGTGGAAAAGCTGTTCCCCGGATTGACCGTCGTAAAAATTTCGACGGCCGAAAACGGTGTGCTGACGGTCAGAAAACCGTTGTTCGGCAGCCTGAGTTTTCTTCTGCTTAACGATACGGAACAGTCTTATCACCGCTATTCTTTTGAGGGCCGGCGGGAAGCGCGTCCCTTCAAATCGCTGCTGACGGCGGACGCTGCCGGAGATATCCGTTTCAGCCACTTCGGCAGCGACGACGAGTTGTTTCCGGCGCTGACCATACGGGTGGAAAATTAAAAAGAGGGGAAACGATGGAAAGCAAAACCAACGCCATGCGGATACTCGACCGGCATAAGATTGACTACCGATCCTACAGTTATGACGGCAGCCGGGCCTTGAGCGGGATAGAAGTGGCGACGGCGCTCGGCCAGAACCCGAAGCAGGTGTTTAAAACCCTGGTGACGGTCGGAAAGTCGCGTCAGCATTATGTCTTTATGATTCCGGTGGCGGAAGAGCTGGATCTGAAAAAAGCGGCGGCCGCCGCCGGCGAAAAGTCGGTCGAGATGGTCAAGTCAAAAGAGCTTCTCGGCCTGACCGGCTATGTTCACGGCGGTTGTTCGCCGCTCGGGATGAAAAAGCCGTTTCCGACATTTGCCGACGAAACCGCCGCGGACTTTGCGACGATCATTTTCAGCGCCGGCAAAATCGGTTTTCAGATTGAGGCGCCGCTCGCCGCGCTCAAGGAAATCGTCGGCCTGAAGACTGCCCGGCTGACGGTTTGAAAAACGGAATGTATTTGCTTGCCAAGACGGAAATTTTTTGTTAAATTCCCGTCCGCGATAATATTTTATGTTTAATTATTAAAAATAACAGAACTTATGATTTACGGAAACAATGTAAGACTGGAAAAAGAGAATGACAACCGGGAAGTGCGCTGCCGTTTGCTGATGAAAAAAACGACGGCTGCGGCAGAATGCGAAGTTTCGTCCGGTTTGAACTACTGGCAGTTTGCAAACGCGGCGGTTGCCGTGATGCGCAAAAAAGACCGCGTGTTCGACCTTTTTTATTTTCCCTGGCGGAATCTGACGGGACCGTTGGTTTGCGGTCCGCGCGACGTTTTTGAGTTTAAGCTTTTCGGCGCCGATTTTGTATATCATCTGACCGACGGCTGGTTTTGGCTCAATCACCGGCCGGGAAAACAGAAGCTGGAAAACGGCCGGGAAATGTTTTTGGGCGATGTTTATCTGGGCAAAAAAATCCTTGCCGGCGACGTTTTCGGCGAGCGTCCGGAAAGCGGCGGCTGGAACGTTTCCGCCCTTGATGAGGAAACGGACGCTTTTGAAACGCGCAAATACGTTTCTTTCACGCCGGCTGCGGACGGAAAAACAAGCATTGCGCAGTATCCGGACGGCCGCTGTGACCTGTTTTGCGACGGCTACCGCATCAAGGCCGGTCCGCAGGGCGGATATCGGAAACTGCAGGTGAGAGGCGGCAGCGTTTTGCTGTTTGCCGCCGGCGAAGCGTGGAAAAAAGTTTACGAAGGCTCCGACTGCCTGCCGGAAAACTTTGACCTGCCGGCGGTTCTGGTCTATGACCGGGACAGCGACAAAAACGGCACGCTGATTCTTTTTGACGGGGAAAAACGCGTTGAGGAGCATGGTGAAATAGAGTTGTTTGACCGAGTGGCAATCGCCGTCGGCAATAAGGTGTTTGATGCCAGTGCTGAAGAAGCTTTTTTTATCGGCTAAAATTCTTTCCGTTATGAAAAAAAACTTCCGCGTCCGAGAAGGACGACGGAAGTTTTTTTGTGCAATAAGGGGATTTTTCTTTTTTATGGCGGCTATTTTTCTTTTTCCGCCCTGAGACTGCGGATAATATCAATGCCGTAAACGGAAGCTGTTCGCGGTGCAAAGACGCTTGGTCGTCCGTCCGCAACGACGATCCGGTGCCGCCGATAGAGCTGTTCATAGTCGCGTTCCGGCAAATTTGCGGAAAAGTCGCTTTGCGCCAGATAGTCGCGCATTTTGCTCTTGGGATCGGCAATGATTTTTTTGCCCGGCTTTTCCCCGCGGCGACGCTTGGCGTAAGCATACAGATAGCGGGATTTCAGGTTGTCGCTGCCAAGCACCATGGTAATCGGGTTGGTCAGGCAGAAATCGGCGACCGCTGCCGTATCGGGGCAGATTTCCTCCTTAAGCAGCAGGTCTTTGATGATTGTTATGTGTTCGGCTACCGTCTGCGGCGACTGTACCAGCAGCGAAGGCTGTCTGACCGCGGCCTTTATGTAGTCTTCGCGTTTGAACATCGGCTGCCCCTGTTCATTTTGCAACGCCGGGTGACTGACGACGCCGTTGACGTTGGCGGCGATCGTTTCCGGCAAAATGACGAACAGCGCCGGCATTTTCAGCGCCGCTTTCAGACAGGCGGCCTTGTCAATGATGGGACGGCCGTCTGTGCCGCTGAGATCCGGGTGGCGGATGATGCCGTTTATTTTTCCGACCACGGTGTCCGGCGTAATGATAAACAGCGAAGCCTGTTTCAGAGCCGCCCTGACATATTCGGCACGGCTTGTCAGGGGGCTGCCGTCCGCGGCGGCCAGCAGCGGATGATTGATGACGCCGCTGATGTTGGCGGCGGCCAGGTCGGGATTTTGCAACAGCAGCGCCGGGTGTCGGAGAACCGCCTTGCGGTAGTCGCCGGCTTTGATCAGACTGTTGCCGTTTTCGTCGGCGAAGGCCGGATGCCGGAGAAAGCGCGTAACATGCTCGACCACGGTTTCCGGCGCGTGTAAAAACAACTGCGGTTTTTTCAGCGCCGTTTGCAGATAGGTTTCCGTTGTAAACAGCGGTTTGCCGTCATCGTCTTTCAGCGCCGGATGGCTGACGACGCCGCTGACGTTGGTAGCCAGCGTTTCCGGCAACTGGTAAAGCAGCTGCGGGCGTTTGAGGGCTGCCGCGATGTATTCCCGGCATTTGAGCAGCGGTTTGCCTTCGCGTCCGCAAAGTGCGGGGTGATTGACCAGTCCGCGGATGTTGTCCGCAATCGTCTGCGGCCGCAGACAAAGCAGCCGCGGCTGTTTCAGGGCCGCCCGGCGGTATGTTTCCTCGTCGATTGCCGGCAGTCCGGGAAAGCGGCAGAGGCTTTTGATGTTGTCTTCAATTGTCGATGCCGGCAGAAACAGAAGCGACGGCGCTTCAAGCAAAATGTGTTTGAAACGTTCATCGTCTGCGGCAAGGCCTCTGTCGGTAAAAAGTTTTTTTATTTCTTTCAGCCGCTCGCCGCCGCCGGCCGGCAGCAGCGGGGCGTGTTTCTTTTCCCAGTAATAGATGCGTCTGGCTTCGTCCGCACCGATGCGGAGACAGCGGTTAAGCTCAACGGGGGTGAGGGCGGAGGCTTGGGCCGCCGCTTTGATTATGCCGGCGATTTTTTCGGCCGATTCGGCAGAGGCTCCGGCCGCGGTTAAATTTTCCTGCAGGTCAGACATGGTTGCAATCCGTTTGCATTAATATGATATTTTTGTCCAAAGTAGCACAAAAAAAGGCGAAACGCAAATTCTTTTTGTTGCTTTTTTCTATGGCGGCTTAGGCCGAAAATGCGGTTCCTTATTGACAAAAAGCGGCCGGCATGCTATATCTGACGGGAAAATAATTTTTTATCATATAATTTTATGGAAAACTGTAATGCAAAAAAATCCGCGGTCAGCAGAGAAGAGGCTCAGGCTGTGCTTGACAAAATCAGAAGCGTGATCGTCAGAGAAGTGGGATGCGAGGAGAAGGACGTTGTGCTTGACGCCTGTTGGCGCGATGATTTGGGCGCCGATTCCCTGGACATGGCCTATGTGATGATGGAAGTTGACAAACTGCTGGAAATTCATATTGATGAAAACGACGGCTGGGACAAAAATTCCACCTTGTACGAAACCTGTTCCGGCATTGTCCGCACGTTAGGTGAAACCGACCGTCGGTAAGCCGCCGGTTTAATCGTCTGCCTATGGGAAAAGAAAGAAAAGACAAAGAATTTTCTGCCGGCGAGCAGGAAATTCAGGCAGTGTTTGCCAGGCTTTGTCCCCTCGTAACTGACGCGTTGTCGCTTGAAAAATGCGAACTGAAGCTTTCCGACCGGCCGGCTGATCTGGGGGCCGATTCTCTGGACATGCTGATTGTCGCGGGCAAAGCGGAAAAAGCATTTGACATCCGCATTGACATTCATCGGGCCGGGTGGGACAAACACGACACCCTGCGTGATAACTGTACGGACATTGTCCGTTTGCAAAAAGAAAGCGGCCTTTTGTGAGCCGCCGGTTGATAAAAAGTCCGTTCCTTGCGGGGAGCGGGCTTTTTTTTATGATTCGGACGTCTGCACGGGCGGGCGGATGCGGAAGTTTCCGCGCGGCCGCAAGGCTTGCGAAACTTTGGAGCCGGGCGAACCCGTTCGGAACGGTTAATGCCGCTTGCGCCGGCCGGTGGAAGTTTGCGGGTGAAAAAATACCTTTGCGGCTTGCCAACGAACAAAGGGGACACTATGCTGAAACCAAAGTTTCTCAATTGTAAAAGGAGGTTAAAGATGAATTTTGACTATTATATTCCGACCCGGATTTTGTTCGGTGCCGGCCGTTTGAACGATCTGCACAAACAGAAGCTGCCGGGCAAAAAGGCGCTGATCGTCATTTCCAACGGCAAATCGACCCGTGCCAACGGTTATCTGGCGCGGGTGGAAAAGGAACTGGAACTGGCCGGCGCGGCGCATGTCGTGTTTGACAAGGTTCAGCCCAACCCGACCAAAGACAACGTTATGGAAGGCGCTGCCCTGGCCCGGGCGGAAGCCTGCGATTTTGTGCTCGGTCTCGGCGGCGGGTCGCCGATCGATGCTGCCAAAGCAATTGCCGTAATGGCGGCCAATCCGGGCGACTATTGGGATTATATTGCGGCCGGTTCCGGCAAAGGGCAGCCGTTGGCAAATTCGCCGCTGCCGGTTGTGGCGGTAACCACTACCGCGGGCACCGGTACCGAAGCCGATCCGTGGACGGTGATTACCAAAGAAGACAGCAATGAGAAGATCGGTGCCGGCTGGCCGGAAGTCTTTCCGGTGCTCTCGATTGTTGATCCCGAACTGATGATGACCGTGCCGCCGCATCTGACCGCTTATCAGGGGTTTGACGCCCTCTTTCACAGCACCGAGGGCTATCTTGCCAACTGCAGCACTCCGATAAGCGACATTTACGCCATAAAAGCGATCGAACTGATCGGCCGCAGTCTGGCCAAAGCCGTCAAAGACGGTTCCGACCGGGAAGCGCGCGCCGACGTGGCGCTGGCCAACACCCTGTCGGGCATGGTCGAGTCGACTTCCTGCTGTATTTCCGAACACAGCCTGGAACATGCGCTGTCCGCCTGGCATCCGAATTTGCCGCACGGCGCCGGGTTGATCATGATCAGCCGCGCTTATTATCAGACTTTTGTCGACAAGCATGCCTGTGACGAGCGGATGGTTGCAATGGCCAAAGCGCTGGGTCGAAAAGATGCTGACAAGGCAGAGGATTTCGTTGCCGCGCTGGTTGATCTGCAAAAGGCCTGCGGCGTCGATAATTTGAAAATGTCCGACTACGGCATCGACGGCGGCAATCTGCGCTGCTATGCGCAAACCGCGCGTGAAACGATGGGCGGTCTTTTCGCCCTGGATCCGGCGCCGCTTGACGAAAATGAATGTGTTGAAATTCTCAGGCAGTCGTATAAATAAAAGATTGACAGTCCGATAATCTGTCTTTAATCTGAACTTATCGTTAATTTATTTAAGGAAACGGAAAACATGTTTTTTGCCTTGGCCGAAAATAAGCGTTTTGCCTGCCGCGCCGTAATGACGTCGGCAGCCGTTTCCTTTGCCGCCGTAACTGTTACCACTACCACCGTTGTCCCGTTCCTGACCTTACGGAAAACGGCATAGTTTGTTACGGCTTTTATCAAACTTCCAACCGCCCGGTTTCGTAAGGAACCGGGCGGTTTCTTTTTTGTTTCTTTAATTTTTGAAAAAGGAGAACCGATATGAAAATCAGAGCAGCCGGTTTAAGCGATCTTCCGGCAATTATGGAAATCATCAACGAGGCCAGACGGAATTTGAAAGAACAGGGCATTAACCAGTGGCAGCGGAGCTATCCGAATGCCGGCGTTATCGAACGGGACATTGTTGCCGGCAATTGTTATGTGGCGGAAGAGGAAGGGCAGGTGGCCGCTTCTTTCGCCGTTTCTTTTGATGGCGACGCCGATTATGACAAAATCTATAACGGCAGCTGGCGGCGGGAAGGGCGTTTTGCCGTCGTTCACCGGGTGGCGGTCGGCGCCGCCTGGCGGGGACGCGGACTGGCCTCGGCCGCTTTGCGTCATGCCGAAAAGCTGTCGCTTGCCCGCAACATAGACTATCTGAAAATCGACACCCACCGCGACAATCTGCCGATGCGCCGAGTGCTCGGCAAAAACAACTTTACCCTCTGCGGCCTGATTGATATTGCCGACGGTTCTTCGCGGATCGTGTTTGACAAGATATGCCGCGGTTAAAAAAACGGTAAGCGGGGAATAAAACAGCAGCAAACCCAACGGTCAGAGCATGATCAAAGGCATAAGTCGGCGTTATCCCGGCACCAAAGCATTAGCCCCCGGGCAAACCCGGGTTTTCCTGTCGGGCGGCAAATAAAAAACCCCGGGAATTTCCCGGGGTGTTCGTCATCAAGACCGGATTATTTGCGGTTGATGGCAATTTTGCGTTTTTTGCACTGTTCGTCGGAAGATTTGGGAACCGTAACGGTGAGCACGCCGTTTTCAAAGTCGGCTTTGGCGTCGTCAAATTTCAGTTCCCAAGGCAGCGGAACCGTCCGGCTGAAAGTGCCGTAGGAAATTTCCGAAAAATAACTTCCTTTGTGTTCTTCCCGGTGTTCCTGTTTTTTTTCGCCGGAAATTGTCAGATATCCGTCGGAAGACAGTTCCAAATCAATGTCTTCTTCCTTCATACCCGGCATTTCGGCGCGTACCGTTACTTCTTTTTCGTTTTCGCGGACTTCTATTTTCGGTTCGTTCTTGGCAATAAAGTTCTTTTCTTCCGGCAGATCGAGCCAGTTGCCGAAAAAGCCGTTGAGCAGATCGTTAAAATCTTTGTTAAAGCCGCAGCGCAGCGGGGTATGATGACCGTGTTCTTTGCGGCTGACCAATGAATCAGACATTTTAAACCTCCTTGTTTGATCAATCATCCTTCTGTTAAAACAGGTAGGGTGGCCAAAAGGCAGAATCAAGAGCTGCCGGAAAATTTTTGCATTTTTGTTCTAGATAGGCTTTCTAAAAGCGCGGAGAGCGTTCAAAACAGCCAGCATGGTTACGCCGACGTCGGCAAAAACCGCGCCCCACATGGTCATCATGCCGGCGGCGCCCAACCCGAGGAAAAGAGCTTTGACACTAAGCGCGAAGACGATGTTCTGGCGGACAATGCCCATGGTTTTGCGGGCGATTTTAACCGCCTCCGCCACCTTTTGCGGGTCGTCGTTCATGATAACCGCGTCGGCGGCTTCAATTGCCGCGTCGGATCCCGTCGTACCCATGGCGATGCCGGCGTCGGCGCGGGTTAAAACCGGTGCGTCGTTGATGCCGTCGCCGGCAAAGATGACGGAACCGCCGCTGCGGGCTTTAATCAGTTCTTCCAGTTTTTCCACTTTTTCTCCCGGCAGCAGTCCGGCATAAAAACGATTAATGACGAGCTGTCCGGCAGCAGCCGCGGCGGCCGGTTCGTTGTCGCCGGTCAGCATGACGGTCCTTATTCCCAGTTTTCCGAGTTCGGCGACGGCGCCGGCGGCGGTTTCCTTAACCGTATCGGAAATCACCAGCGCGCCGAGATATTTTCCGTCTTCGGCAATATATGCAACCGTGCCGCCGTCAGCTTCTTTAATTCCGGAAATCTTAAATTTTTCCATCAGTTTAAGGTTGCCGGCAAGAATTTCTTTTCCGTCTTTTTTGATGCGGACGCCGCAGCCGGCGATTTCTTCCGCCTGTCCGCCGGGCAGGCCGGTTTCCTTTTCTCCGGCCGCTTTGCGGATTGACAGTGCAATCGGATGGTTGGAGGCGCTTTCCGCCGCGGCGGCGGTTTTCAGCAGCCGGTCTTCGCCGATGCCGGCAGCCGGCAGAATGCGGCTGACTTCAAATACGCCGCGGGTAAGGGTGCCGGTCTTGTCAAAAACCGCCGTTTTACAGTTTGCCAGCGTTTCCAGATAATTGCTGCCTTTGATCAGAATGCCGTTGCGGGAAGCGCCGCCGATGCCGGCAAAAAAGGTGAGCGGAACCGAAATGACCAGTGCACAGGGACAGGAGATAACAAGAAATGTCAACGCGCGCTGCAGCCATTCGGCAAACGCGGCGCCGGGAACGACAAGCGGCGGCACCAAAGCCAGCAATATAGCGGCAGCCACCACTGCCGGCGTGTAAAAGCGGGCAAAACGGGTAATGAACTTTTCCGTACGGGCTTTGCGCGCGTCCGCATGTTCCACCAGTTCGAGGATTTTGGCGGCGGTCGATTCGCCGAAGGGTTTGCTCACTTTTATTTTAAGCAGGCCGTTGGTGTTGATGAAACCGCTCAGCGCCTCGCTGCCGGGAACCAGCCGGCGCGGCAGGGATTCTCCGGTCAGGGCGGAAGTGTCAACCGTTGCCTCGCCGTCCGTAACTAAACCGTCAAGCGGGATCTTCTCTCCGCTTTTAACGATGATGACGTCGCCGACGGCAATTTCCTCCGGCCGTCTTCTGACTGCCGTGCCGTTTTCTTCCCGGCAGGCATAGTCGGGCCGGATATCCATCAGTTCGGCGATTGAGCGTTTGGAACTTTCCACCGCCTTGTGCTGGAGATATTCGCCGCTTTGGAACAAAATCATCACCATTGCCGCTTCCGGATATTCGCCGAGGAAAACGGCGCCGAGAGTAGCGATTGTCATCAGAGCGTTTTCGTCCAGCCATTTTCCGCGGAGAATGTTTCTGCCCGCCGCATAAACGATATCCGCGCCGGCAACGAACCAGGCGGCAACAAAGAGAGCAGTGCCGGCAGCCGGCGGCAGCAGACCGCTGACGGCCGCGGCAAACAGCAGCGCGGCGGCGCCGATTCGCAGCGGCAGACGGGCGTTGCCGTGTTCATGATGACAGCAGTCGCATCCCTGTGCCTGATGATGACAGCAGTCGCATCCCTGTGCCTGATGATGACAGCAGTCGCATCCTTGTGCCTGATGATGATGACAATGATGATGTTCCTTGCACATAAGCATATCTCCGTTTAAACAGTTATTCAATCGTCTTTGTTTGTATAATAGTTGAACAATCGTTCAATTGTCAATAAAAAAATGATAAAAACGCTTGTGTGCCGTCGGCGATTCGATTATTGTAAAAGCAGAATTTAATCGCTTGAGAGGAGCGTCGCATGGAAAACACTCAGGCGGACTGCACCGCCCTCCGTCCCCGGACCGTGGCGGCAATCCGCGCCGAAATGCCGGAGGAAGAGTTGTTGTACGGTCTTTCCGACTTTTTTAAGGTTATGGGCGACCCGACCCGCATTAACATTTTGTGGGCGTTGGAAAAAGAGTCGCTGTGCGTAAGCGATCTGGCGGTACTGCTTGACATGACCAAGTCGGCAGTTTCACACCAGTTGAAGATTCTGCGTATAGCCAAGCTGGTGCGGGCGGACAAAAAAGGAAAAAACGTTTACTATGCCTTAAACGACGATCATGTCCGCATCATCTGGGAAAAGGCGCTGGAGCATGTCCGCGAATAGCGGCCGTCAGTCTGTTTGCCTGCGGATCCATTCCATAATCAGATCAACCGCATATTTTTGTTCTTCCGGCGTTAACTCTCTGCCCGGGAGAATGCCGTGCCATTTGAACAGGCATTGGCGGCAGCAGGTGGCGGTGGCGTGCTGGGCGATGAATACCGGGTGGCCGCGCATCGGCGTCTGCCTGCCGTCGTTGGCGATTTCCGCCGGCGCCAGCCGCTCACCGACAAAATCTTCGGCATGCCCGCGGACGGTGTCGAGCCCTTTTTGCCGGACATAGGAAATGTCCGCCGTCTTCAGCCGGAAGCGGCTGCGGAAAGGCGAACGGCCCAGACGGGAAAAAATATCTTCTGTCATGATGGTGCACCGATTCTTTTTTCTTTATTGTAAAACGGAGAAAAACGGCGGTAAAGGTTTTTTCGTCCGTTTGCGGAAAAGCTTGACAACGGATGTCAGCTATGGCAGTTTGAAGCCGCTGAAAGATTATTTTTACAATCGTTATGAAAACGGAAGAATTGAAAAAACAGTTGAAACACATGATGATTGTGGCAACTGAAGAACCGGACGAACATCGTCTTCGTTTTTTATTGACAGGCCTTTCCAAAGAAGCTTTGACCGAAGTGTCCGACCTGGTCAAACGTTCTTTCGAATTTGCCGACCGCGAGCGCTGCCGCTATTTTACCATGATCCGCGGCGCCAAACATTACCATAATTGTCTGGTGGTGTCGCGGGTGCTTGAAGAACTGCCTGCCGGAAATTGATGTTTCCGGGGCGGAAAATGAAACAAAACCCCGTCTGTCGAACGGGGTTTTTGCAAATTCATATGCCGCCGGTTATTTTTTCGATGCTTGCTGCAGCGGCGTTTTCAGTTTGATCCTGCCGTGCGCGGACGCGCCGAAAAGACTGTGGTACAAGTCCCGGTATTCTTCGAATTCAAGGGAACAGCCGTCGGCCAGAATTTCCATCTCCACGCCGAAGGCGTCAACCGTAAAGGGCATGTCGACCATGCCGTTTTTAAGGTAGAAGGCTTTGCGCCGTTTGCGCTGTTCGGCATTTTCCGCTTTGACCAGCGTGCTTTCTATTTCGAGAAAAAAACGTTGACCGGCATAACGTTCTTTCAGCATCCGGAAAACTTTTGAGCCTACGCCCCTTGTCTGTGACAGGGCGAAATGGCAAAATAGTCAAGCATGACCAGATCGCGGTGCCGCGCGGTAATGGCCAGTCCCGTGAAATCCTTGTGATTGTTTTCGGCGGCGAGGATCTCCATCGACCCTTCCCTGTTTTTTTCCAGAATTACGGAAAACGGTTTTTGTTCCTCAACCGGGAACGCTTCGTAATACAGCTTTTCAATCTGTGCCAGACAGGCGGCACAGGGTGTTTCTATCAGTCTCATTTTTACCTCCGCCGACATTATACCTTTTGCCGGGTTAAAATATCGTATAACAAAAAATCGGCCGTGTCGTTCTGAAAAGAAAAGGTCCGCTTGTCGCAACTCGTTAAATCGGGCGCGCCGGCCGGAAATTTTCGATATAAGCGAAAACTTTTCCGTATTGGCGAAAATTTTTGCATTTGATGACCGGGATCTTTAAATTTTTTAAAAAAACGGAAATTTCCGCATTGATTTCCCGGTTGCAGTTGTCATAATCCCGGATCTTTTTCAGGCTTATTTTCCGATAATGGTAAGCCTGAACCGGCAGTTCCTTGTCGATTTTTCTGCCGATAAGCTTTTTTGCTTTCAGAAAACGCACGGTAAAGCGCCATATCGCGACCGGCCGGCAGATTCTCATGTCTATGATCAGGTCCGGCCGCATTGTTTCGTAGATGTACTTCTGGCAGCCTTCCGCAACCCAGTCGTCGTTTTCCGAAAGAAAAAGCTTCAGCCGGGAAAACTGTTCCCCGACGGAATAATAGCTTCCGTCTTCCGTATTGCGGCAAACTTCGTCGATGTTTAACCGCGGGAGGTTGAATCTTTTGTTTATTGCATAAGCGAGCGACGATTTTCCTGCGCCGAGCGGACCGATAATCAGAATTTTCATGACAGCCTCCGAATAACGATTAAACTCCGAAATCGGGAAGATGACAAGAAAAAAGAGTTCGGACAAGTGCTGCTTTGTTTATTCATTTAACTCGATACATATTTGCTGCCGGACATATTCTGAGGGAAGTGCGCCGGCCGGTTGCCGGGAGATTCGAAAATGAGCGGATTACGGAGACGAACGTTTGTTTTTGGGCAAAAGGAGTTGCTTTACTTATTTGTGGAATGGCGTTTTTGTTTGCAAGTTGTTCCGAATATAAAGTATTGGAAACGACGGAGATGTTTAAAATAGAAAAAACATCTTCTGAAAATTCGATTTCCAGTCATATCAGGGTAAGATTCTTACCAATGTGACTTTCACCAACGGAAAATTTATTTCGGTAAACCCGATGGTGGAGCCGTTTTGGCTGGAAGTAAAAAAGGGGGCTGTTGTCAAACATGAGAGAGTAAACGGTATTTCGTTGTATTCTCCGGTTTGTAAATAACCTGATAAAGAGAGTTGCCTGTTTGTGCAGGCAGCTCTTTTTTTATTACGGCAAAACGATTCCGCGCTTTTGAGGTCAGGGAATTTTTTGTTGAACGATCGGCCGATGTTTCGGTTATGAATTTTTCGTTTCTTTGTCGTTTTTCTGTTTTCATGTTGCGGCCGACGGCGTTTGAGGAAAACAATTCTGCCATGCAACCGGCAATGCATTATGAATGAAATATATCTTTGGGTAAAAAAACGGTATCGGATTTGCCCGCAAAGTTTGCGTTTGCCGTTTGTCCGGATGCGTCTGCCGGGGTATCGGGGGCGAATTTTTTGAGCGCTTTGTCCAAAAATAATTTGGCCGCCGGGGAGAATACGCGGTGTTTTTTCCATACAATGTCCAATCCGGATTCAAGTTTTGGCTTCAGCGGTCTGAAACAAAGTTCGCTTTCTTCGGAGGTGTCGACGAGTTTGTCCAGGGTAACGGCATAACCGATCCCGGCTTTCACCATGACTGCGGCGTTATAGACGAGATTGAAGGTAACCGCTGTGTTCAACTTGTCAAAATTCCCCTGAAACCATTCGATAAATTCGTTTTTTGAAAATGTTTTTTTGATTGCCTGTCTTGAATTAAGCAAGGGAATGTTTTGCAGGTCTGAAAGTTCAACATGCTTTTTCTTTGCGAGAGGACTGTCTTTTCTCATAATGACGCCCCATACGTCCTTTTCCGGCAGTGTAATATGGTCGTACTTGGAAACGTCGACGGGCTGGATCAATATGCCGAAGTCAAGCAGCCCTTTATCGACCTTTTCGGTAACGTCTTCCGCGTTTCCGGAATAAATATGAAATTTTACGTCTGGATGATCCGAACGAATTTCTTTAATGATTTCCGCCACGTATTTTATAGAGTCTGATTCGCCGCCGCCGATATAAACGTTTCCGCCCGTCGTACCGCTTATTGCAAGAAATTCGGCTTTTGTTTTTTCAACCATGTCCACAATTTCTTCCGCCCTTTTTCTTAAAATCATTCCTTCAAGCGTAAGCGTTACTTTGTGTTTTCCCCTTATTAAAAGCTTTTGCCTCAGTTCTTTTTCCAGTTCCTGCAATTGCCTTGTAAGGGTAGGCTGCGTCAAATGCAGAGAATTTGCGGCACCGGTTATGCTGCCTTCTCTCGCAACGGCCAGAAAATATTTTAATACTCTGATTTCCATATAAGAACAGTATCCTTTTAAGATATGCCTGTCAAGCATATTTGAGCATTGAATATAAGTATTTGCTATTTTTTGGAAAATTGTAAATAATAAAAAACGGGGGAGGCGGACATGATGTACGAAGATAAAAATAAAATTCTTCGAAATCGGAAAGATGCGGATTATGCCACCGGTCTTTTTTCCGTGAAGGCTTGATTGAACACGAATGTCAAACGGATAATAAATTGCGAAAGGAGCAACATGAAATTTAAAGCGGTATTGAATATTTTGGTTCTGGCAACATTAATTACGGGAGGAAATTTTATGAACAATGCAAAGGCAAGTGATTGGGACAAGACTTTTGCCAAAAGCGATAAGGTCAATATTGAGAAAGTGAAGTTCAAAAACCGTTACGGAATTGAACTTGTCGGCGATTTGTACATGCCGAAAGACAAACCGGCGGAGAAGCTGCCGGCCATAGCTGTCAGCGGGCCGTTCGGCGCGGTCAAGGAGCAGGCCTCTGGACTTTATGCGCAGGCAATGGCCGGGCGCGGTTTTATTACGCTGGCATTTGACCCTTCATATACAGGCGAGAGCGGCGGCGAACCGCGTCTGGTTGCTTCACCCGATATTAACACCGAAGATTTCAGCGCGGCAGTTGACTTTTTGAGCGTTCAAGACGGAGTTGACGCCGATAAAATCGGCATTATCGGTATTTGCGGTTTTGGCGGTTTTGCGCTGAATGCCGCGGCCATGGATACCAGAATCAAGGCGACGGTTACCTCTACCATGTATGATATGAGCCGGGTTAACGCCAACGGTTATTTTGACGCAATGAGTGAAGACGACCGTTATGCCTTAAAGCAAAAACTCAATGCTCAGCGTACCGAAGATTTTAAAAGCGGAACCTATGCCAAAGAAGCCGGTCTGCCGGATAAACTGACGGGAGAAGAACCTCAGTTTGTCAAAGATTACTGGAATTATTACAAAACGCCGCGCGGCTATCACAAGCGTTCAAAAAATTCCAACACCGGCTGGAACATGACTTATGCGCTCTCGTTTATCAATATGCCGATTTTGTCTTATGCCGGCGAAATCAGAAGTGCGGTTTTAATGCTGCACGGGGAAAAGGCACACAGCCGCTATTTCAGCGAAGACGCTTTCAAAAAGCTCAAAGGCGGCAATAAGGAGCTGATGATCATTCCCGGTGCAAATCATACGGATTTGTATGACCGGACGGATAAAATCCCGTTTGATAAAATAGAAGCGTTTTTTAGAGCCAACCTGCAATAAAAATCCGGTATTTTTCTTGTTCCGGATGCGCCGCCCTTGGGTTGAAAAGGGCGGCCGCCGCAAGAAAAAAGAATGTTTTTCAAATGCGTCCGAATGTAACTTTGCAAATTTACGGTTGTTTGTGAAAAGTAAAAACTTTGTTGTTTTTTCGCAAAACGAGTTTTTGCAAACCGATATCTTCAATTACGTATGAATCGACGAAATCAATTGTTTGACGGTTGCCTGTGCTTTTTCCCGACAAAATGAGTTTATTTCCTTCTGGCCGCCATTTTTGATATTGCAGTGTTGCCATATTGATGGAAGACGCCCGACCGTCGCTTTTCAGCAAGCCCCCCTGTTGTGCCGGGGCCAAACCGCGTACCGGTTCGGTCCGGGAGCCGGAGAGGGAAACCCGGAGCGGGGTTATTGATGCAATTTTTAGCACATTGTACGTTCCGTCATAATCCGCCCCGAAACCGTCCGTTATTTGAGGCATCTCTTCCACGGTCAGTTCGGGCAAAACGGGAGTTGCGTTGATTATGGAGCCGGCGGCGGCTTTTTTGTATTCGGACATTAATTTCCCGGTCTTGTCAACGACCCAGTAGCTTTTAACTATTATGGATGTTGAAGTGGGGAAGTTATGATTGATTTATTTAACGATAGTTCATATAAATTTCAAAGTAATTTATTATCAAGAGTGAAAAATTTCTCTCTTGTTCCTAGTCTTGATAATGCTTTAATACCACTTTTTGAAGCAGTTACAAATTCTAACCTACAACAAGGAGCACAAGATGAATACTGATATAACAAATAGTCCAATCCCCGAACAACAGCTTGATTTGAAACTTATGGATACCCTAAGCTTACGAGATAATGTGGTTTACGGTATGGACTATTCAGTCAATCAAGGGCGGTGTATGTCGAAAGCTCCCGTGGGTTATTTAAATATAAGAACATCAGACGGGAAAGCCACCGTCATTGTCGATAACGAACGGGCACCGATTATTCAGAAACTTTTTGAACAATATGCAACGGGGCTTTATTCAGTTAAGGATATGATGAAAAAATGTAAGGAATGGGGACTGGTCAACCGCTCTTCGGGAAAAGCGGTTAACACAAGTACGATTCACCGCATACTAAACAACAGATTTTACAGTGGGGAAATGTTATATAAAAACCAGTGGTACAAACATAACTACGAAACTTTAATTGCTCCCGCACTATTTAAAACGTGTCAGGACATTATGCACGGTCGCAAATCGGAAGAACCTAAACACTTCAAAACCACCGAAAAGCCCTTTATCTTTCGGGGATTGATAACTTGTGGGGAATGCGGTTGTATGATTAGCAGCGACCGTAAAACAAAACCCAGCGGTAAAGAATACGTTTACCTCAAATGTTCGCACTTCAAAGGGAACTGCAATAATCCGCAGGTTAATGAAAACGTTGTTTTACAACAAATCGAAGATGAGTTAAAGAATCTGTCCGTACCGCAAGAGATAATGAGCTATCTCAGGTCAGATATGGAGAAAATTATAAACCGACAGAATGAAGCCCATAACCGTGAGGTAAAAACCATTCGCAAGAAATACGATGACTGTCAGAATAAAATCAAGCGTCTGCGGTCTTTGTTATTGGAGGGGCATATATCACCGGAAGAATACCGTGATATGAATGAAGACCTCAAAAACGAGCAATACGAACTCGAGGGGAAGTCGGAACTGCTGACCGAAGCCGATGAAAAGTTTTCAATCGCAGTCGCCACCATACTTTCCTTGGGTAATAATGCGTACCAAATTTTCCAGAGTTCGAAAGTAGAAACAAAAAGAGAGATTTTACACATCTTACTTTCGAACTTGAAATTACAAGACCGCAAAATCTCTTATACGCTTAGAAAACCTTACGATTACATCAAGTCTTTAAACAAAAAAATACCCTCAAAAACTGAGGGTATTGCGATTGGTGAGCCCGACGGGATTCGAACCCATGACCCTTTGATTAAAAGTCAAATGCTCTACCAGCTGAGCTACGGGCCCGCTCACTTAACGAAGCAAGGTATAATGGATAAAAAAAGGTTAGTCAATAAAAAAATCCAAAAAAATTAAAAAATATAAAAAATAGTTTATTTGTTAAGAATTGTATGTTATCATCGGTTTCAAATTTGATTATTAAACCTCGTTTTTAAGGATATTGGGAGATGTCAGATACGAAGAATTCACAGCAGGCAGGGCGTTATGATATGCTGCAGAATGCTGCCGGGGAGATACTCATAATCATTGAATACCGCGAAGGCGGTCCCGAAAATCCGCGTCTGGTTTATGACGGCGGCGAACAGGCATTGCTTTACCGCAGCCGTGAAAGCGCTTTTATGCTGAATTCCATTGCCAGGGAAGCGCGCATGCCTTTAAAGTCGGTTAACGAGGTGCTGATGGTGGAGATTGAAAACGACGACGTTGCCCGCGAATACAAGGTGCCGGTGCGCGTAGTCAGAAATTTGCAGGCGCTGGCCTGACGATAAAACTTTTTTCAGATGGTGATAAGGGCTTTAAAAGCCCTTATTTCTTGTTATTATTCAGATAATAACGGTTGAAGCGGAAGATTTGATGCTGGTTGAATTACTCATTTTGATTTTAGGCGCCGGGCTGATTTCCGAGCTGGTTCCCAAAAACCGGCTGCCGGTGCTGTGGTCGCTGTTCTCGGCAGCGGCGGTTTCTTATTTTGTTTACCGTTTGTCGCTGCTTGGGAATGCGCCCGATTTGTATCTGAACTGTCCCTGGCTGAAAATACCCAATCTGGCGGTTAATCTCGAAATTGTCGTCAACGCCGGCAACATTTATCTGGTGTTTGCCTTGTCGATATTGGCTTTGCTGGTGCTGCTGCAAAATACTTTCGGTGCCGAAAATGCCAAAAATTCCCTGAACGGGCTGGTGCTTCTGAACCTTTTGTCGTCTTTGATGCTGGTGTTTGCCGGCAACTATGTCCAGATGCTGGTGGCGGTCGGCGTCTGCGACGTCCTGGTGTTCAGCGCCGTTAACAATATTGAAGCCAAAAAGAAATATATTTATGCCAATTTCCTGGCCGATATCGGCCTGGTCAGCATTTTTGCCGTCATCCTCGGCCAGGGAGGCGGTTTGGAACTGGACAAGCTGCCGGACTATGCCCGATTCGGTCATCATAAGGATTTTGTCGCGATTTTGCTTTTGCTCTGTATCTTCGTCAAAACCGGACTGTTTTTGTTTCATGGGACTTATACCGAAATGCGCACGCTCGGTTTCAACCGTTTGAACTATGTTTTGTTTACGGCAACGCCGCTGACCGGTTACCTGCTGCTTTTAAAAACGGAATCTTTGCTGCAAATTTCTCCTTTTTCCTATCCGCTGCTCAAAATTTTTGCCTTTTCTTCCGTTTTGTGGGGCGTTTGGGGCGCTCTGGCAATTGATAATCTCAAACAAAAGGCGGTTTATTTTGCCCTCATGTTCTGGGGGCTGGTTTATGCTTTTGCCGCTTTCGGCAGTCGGCTCGACAGTTTGCAGTTCGCTTCGCTTCTGACCGCGGCGTTTTTGTTCGGGCAGGTTCTGATGCTGATTTGCGCCGCGGCTTCCAACGAAACTCAGGTTTCGGAAACGGGCGGCTTTTTGAAAAGCCTTAAATTTACCTTTTTGTTAGCGCTTCTGGTGCTGGCGGCCTTTTTTTCGGTCTTGTTCAAAACCGCGGAAGGCAGCCCGTGGCTGGCCGGGAGCTATGCGCTGTTGTTTGCGGCGGCGAGCGCGCACGTGCTGTCACAGATTCTGCTGGGAGAGAGCCGGGCGGACGAACGGGTGCAGGCAATGCTGAAAAATCCGCCGCTGCCGTCCTGGCTGCCGGTGGCTGCTGCCGCTGCCGTTTTATGCTGGTCTTTCCGTCTTTCCCCGTTATGGCTGACGCCGCTTCTTGCGGCCTGGCTGGGATTGTTTTTCCTGCGTCCTTTGCGCCGGTTGGACGCTTTGTACGACAATGACGTTTTGCAGGAGGCCGATTATGTGGGAACGGCATATGAATTGCTGATTATCACGCCGGTCAAGGTGATCGGGCGTCTGTTGTGGCTGACGGTGGATTTTGTGTTTATCGAACGTACGATCATCAGTTCGGTGCAGAATGCACTCGGTTTTATGATTTTTCTTTTTCGCCGCATTCATTCGGGAACGGTTACGGGCATGCTGCTGTTCATGCTGCTCGGTTTTGCTGTTATCGGAATTGTTTGGTTGTACGGAGGCTGACGAATGGAAAACATTGCTTCTTTGGTCAATGCGATTGTGGCGGTGCCGCTGCTCGGGATGCTGTTTGCCGCGCTTTCCCGCGAAGGCGGCCGCGGCAGGGTCAGCAACGTTTTGAGCGTGGGCATTTTTACCGTGCTTTCCAATCTGGTGGTCTTGTGGCGGACGGCTTTGCAGATAGATGTCGGCAAAGACGGCTGGAAAACGGTCGAGAGTTTTGCCTGGATGCAAAATCCGAAAATTGAACTGGTATTTGGCATTGATGTTTTCTCCCTGATGCTGATCGCCGCAGTTCATTTGGCGGTTCTGCTGGGGATGGTGGGCATTCGTCACAATACCTATCGGCAGAAGGCGCTGATTGTCTTTGCCCTGATGTTTTTGAGCATGATCAGCGGCTATTTTCTGGCTTCCGACCTTTTTTCCTTTTACATTTTTTTCGAAGCGCTGCTGCTGCCGCTGTTCATGATGGTCGGCATTTTCGGCGATGTCCGCAAACAGCAGGTTTTGTACCGCTTTTTCCTTTATAACCTTCTCGGCGCGGTTTTTCTGTTTGTTGCCCTGGTGGTGCTTTACAATCATGAAAACGTCGGCATTCTCGAAGTGAGCCGGATCGTTTTGTCGGAACACGGGGAAGTGCTGGTCTGGGGCTCGATTTTCATTGCCTTCCTGTCGCGGATCCCGGTATGGCCTTTCCATTACTGGATTTCTTCGGTCAACGCCAACATTTCCAACCCGTTGGTTTTCATCGTTGCCAATATTGTTCCCTTAAGCGGCGTTTACGGACTGATCCGCTTTTTCCCGGCCAACACGCCGGCGGCTTTGGATCCCTACCTGCTGGTTTTGGAAATCATCAGCATCGTCACCATGCTGATGATCGCCTTTATCGGCTTTACCAAACGCGATATTCAGTATAAGATTTTTGCTTATATGACGGTCTACTACATTTTGTATCTGCTGGGGGCGCTGCTGCCGACCGACGCGCTTTTGATGAATATCGGCTTTTCCATGTTTTCTTACCTGATTATTGTGGCCGCGCTGGAAGTGATGGTGGCTCACGTTGACGCGGTCCGGCAGGAAAACGAACTCGGCGATTGCGGCATTTTGTGCAATATCCGCCGCACTTCGCTGGTTTTTTCCTTTCTTATTCTGGCGGCGATCGGGATGCCGCTGTCGTCGATGTTTTTAAATAACATGGTGATTTTTGCCGGTCTGCTGAAATTTAACATTCAGATGGCCGTCTGCATCCTGCTGGCGGTGGTGCTGGCTTCCGTCAGCCTGCTGCAACAGCTGTTTTATCTGAAATATCCGCCGGAAAGTCAGGCGCCGCTGCCGGCGCCTTCCGGCGAATGCTGCGTCGAAGACATTTCGCTCAGGGTCTTTGCCGTCATGCTGCTGACGGCGGCGGTACTGGTTTTGTCGTTTGTCAATCCTTTGTGGTTCGTCGGTTAGGAGAAAAAAATGCTGGTCAATTATGTTGCGTTGCTGCCGGAAGCCGTGTTGACGGCCGGTGTTTTGCTGGCGGTGCTGGTTCGTTTCCTTCGTTCTGCCAACACGGCCAAAACTTTTCTGACGCTGGCCAAATGGACGATTTTGCCGGCAATGATGCTGACCGCGGTCTTTTATGACAGAAATGTCGGCGGTTTTTGGAGCAATAACGACTATACGACTTTGTTTAAAATCGTCATTTTTCTGTTTGCGCTCGGCTGGGGAAGCCTTTCGCTCAGGCGTTTTCAAAACCGGGAAAACGACAGTTTTGCCTTTTATTCGGTGCTGTTGCTTGAACTGCTCGGTTTTTCTCTGATGCTTTCCGTCCGTTCGCTGGAACTGTTTGCGGCAGCCGCCGTTTGCTGCCAGCTGCTGAACTGCCTGTTGCTGCGGATCGGCGCCGATGAGGAGTGTCTGCCGCGGTTGCGCCGCCATCTGGCGGTAACGGTATTTTTCTGCCTGCTGCTGGCGGCCGGTGTTCTGATCTTGCGGCGTTATGGCGGCGGCGGATATGAAGAACTCGGAAAGTTTCTGACGGCGCAGACGGAAACTCTGTGGCAGCTCCGGCTGGCGTTTGTGATGATTATGGTCTTTTTCCTGTTTGCCTTAGGCGTGGCGCCGTTTCATTTTTGGTTTGCCGACGCGGTTTCGGGCGCGGTTTTGCCGGTGGCCGGATATCTGACGATTGTGCCGGTGCTGGCTTATTTTCCTGCCTTCGTCAACCTGATCGTCAACGTGCTGGCGCCGCTTTATGCCTGGTTTGTGCCGGTGATGCTTGTTTTCGGCGTGCTTTCCGTTTTTATCGGCGCAGTCGGCGCCAACAGCGAGGACAACCTGCGCCGCATTTTTGCCTATGCTGGGCTTTATTATGTCGGTGTTTTGCTGGTGTCTGCCGCCGACATGCACGGACAGAGCCTGCTCGGCGCCTTTATCTACCTGTTGGTTTACGTACTGGCCTTTTTCGGCGTTTATACGGTTTTTGCCGGCTGCCGCAGCAAGGGGGAGTATTTGCGTTGTTTGAGCGAAATCCGCGGACTTTCGACCCAGCGGCCGTTTTTGGCGGCGGCTTTTCTGATATTGATGATTTCGCTGATCGGCACGCCGCCGCTGCTCGGTTTTCTGGGCAAACTTTCGGTTATCAACGCGCTGGTGGCAGGCGGCAGCTACGGCCTGATGGCGGTGGTGGCTTTTTCGATGCTGATTTTGGTGTATGCCTACCTCAAAATCATAACCGTCATCTATTTTGAACCGCGCAATATTAGCTTTGACAGGGTGGACAAAGGCGTATATACATATATTGCGGTCAATCTGCTTTTGATTGCTGTCACCGTGATAAATCCGAAATATCTGATGCACGATGTGGAAATGATGCTGGCGGCGATTTTGTGAACGGAAGAACGGGAATGTGGCGGTATTTTGAATATGAGGAACTGACAAGCACCAATGATGAGGCTTTGGCGCTGACGGCGTCCGCCGGCGGAGAAAAGCTGGCGGTGACAGCGGAACGGCAGACGGGAGGGCGCGGCCGCCGCGGCCGCAGCTGGGTCAGCCTGGAAGGCAATCTGTTTATGTCGCTGGCGCTGCCTTTCGCCGCGGAAAAAAGCGCGGCACTGGTGCTGATTTCGTCGCTGTCGCTACTGGAGGCGGTAAAAGAGTTTGATCAAAATGCCGGGGTGAAACTGAAATGGCCGAACGACGTGTTGTTAAACGGCGGCAAAATATCGGGTATTTTGCTTGAAAAAGGCGCCGGCGGGTATATGATTGTCGGCATCGGGATCAATCTGAAGGCGTCGCCGGCGGGAGAAACCGTGTATCCGGTGACCGATTTGGCGGCGGCGGGGATAAAAACCGACTGCCGGACTTTTAAGGAAGTTTATTTGCGTCGCTTTGATGCGCTGACGGACTTGTGGGAGCAAAAAGGAATGCCGGCACTGACCGAAAAATGGCTGCGGCATGCCAGAGGCTTGGGAGAGCCGGTTGTGGTGCGGCTGCCGAAAACGACGAAAACCGGTATTTTCGCCGGCATGAACGAAGAAGGAATGCTGATTTTGCAAACGCCGTCCGGCCGGGAAGTCATCGGTGCCGGAGACGTGTTTTTTGATGATGAAAGTAAGAGAGAAGAATGATTAACAAATTTGAAAAAGACGGATTGTATTTTATTGCCCTGGGCGGCGCCGATGAAATCGGCATGAATATGTATGTGTATGCTTGCAACGGAAAGTTTATTATGGTTGATGCCGGTTACGGTTTCTTAAACGATAACTACCCGGGGATCGATCTTTGTTTTGCCGACGCCGGTTTTTTTGCCAACTATGCCGAAGATTTCGAGGGCATTTTCGTCACCCATGCCCACGAGGATCATTTCGGCGCCATCGCTCAGGTATGGCCGCTGCTGAAATGCCCGGTTTACGCCAGCGAGTTTACTCTCGGGCTGATCAAAAACCGACTGCGCGAATATAAGCTGGAAGGGCAGGTGCCGCTCAACCCGGTGGTTGGGCATCAGACGATAAAACTGCAAAATTTTGCGGTCGAGTTCGTGCCGGTCGTCCATTCGGTGCCGGAAACCGCGGCGCTGGTGATCAAAACCGCGGACAAAACGGTGGTGCACGCCACCGACTGGCGTTTTGACGACAGCGCGATCGAAATCCTGCAAACCGATTATGCCGGACTGCAAAGCGCCGGCGACCGCGGTGTTGACATGTTTGTCTGCGATTCGACCAATATTGAGGTCGATGAAAAGCTGCCGAGCGAATATGAAGTGCGCGAATGCCTGATGAAGCTGATTCCGACATTGTCCAAAACGGTGGTTGCCACCTGTTTCGCCTCTAACCTGACGCGGCTCGAAAGTCTGATCATGGCCGCCGACGCCGCCGGCCGCACGCCGGTTCTGGTCGGCCGCAGCCTGCTTTATAACGTGAAAGTGGCCAAAGAGATCGGCTATTTCAAAAACACGCCGAAATGTTATGACATCAAGGAGGCGGAAAACATTCCTTCCGACAATGCGCTTTACATCTGCACCGGTTCTCAGGCCAACTACCGTTCGGCGCTTACCTCAATTGTCAACAATCAGAGCAAATATGTCAAACTGGGCAAAGGCGACACGGTTATTTTTTCTTCCAAGATCATCCCCGGCAACGAAGAAAAAATCAGCGAAATGCAGGAAAAGCTGATTGCCCAGGGAGTTAACGTAATTACCGACAAAGACGCGCTGGTTCACACTTCCGGCCATTGCAGCAAAGAGGAAATCCGGCACATGTACGAGCTGCTTCGGCCGCGTTTGGTGCTGCCGGTTCACGGCGACAAAAAGTTTATCCGCGAGCACAAGCGCTTTGCCGCCGAATGCGGCATCAACGAAGTGATGAGCATGCAAAACGGCGATGTGCTGCTGTTAAAGGACGGCAAGGCCAAAATTGCCGGCAGCGTGCCGACCGACGTGCTGGCCGTTGACCGTACGGAAATTGTTTCGCTCAATTCGGAAGTGGTCAAACGCCGCAAGCAGATTGCCTATAACGGCAGCGTTTTCATCAGCGTCATTTTCGGCGAAAAATGGGAATTGATCGCGCTGCGCATTTCTTCCAAGGATATTCTCGAACCGGACGCTTTCGCCGCCCTGCGCGACCGCATCGTGGTCGAGGTTTCGGAAGCGCTGCCGGAAGTGGTCGCCGGCCTTCATTATAAGGAAACGGCCATTTTGGACTATATCCGGGTGCAGGTGCGCCGCAAAATCGAAAAAGCGACCGAAATGAAGCCGGTGACTTTCATCCATTTCTACAAGCTGCCGCTTGAGGAAGAGGAAATCGAGCAGGAAGAAGACGTTGACGCCGGTCAGCCGATGGTGATTTATCCGTCGCCGGAAGTTGAAAACTGAATACGCGACCGGCCGGGGTTGCTGCGGACAGAGGCCGAACGGGCCGGCTTTATTTCCCGCCGTCGGGCGGTCAGGCGGTCGGGCAGTTTTG
>ENA-UESE01000662-UESE01000662.1-human-gut-metagenome-genome-assembly--contig:-NODE-662-length-35842-cov-12.450720_pt1 | contig 35842 bp, 30 predicted proteins | sample MGYA00242995_ERZ507996 | MGnify/ENA primary metagenome ERZ507996 (study PRJEB26167, sample SAMN06115489) | human gut metagenome | host: Homo sapiens | place: China:Sichuan | collected 2015-04-15... | reverse complement strand
GCAACGGACACCGAGACACCGAAGGTGTCGAAGGTGAGCGTGCGTCGCGAATACGCGGGAAAGCAGACAATGTACGAGCAACGGACACCGAGGCACCGAAGGTGTCGAAGGTGAGCGTGCGTCGCGAATACGCGGGAAAGCAAAATTACGGAAGTGAGGAAAACGTATGGAATATGTGGCATTAACTCGTTTAATTGAGAAAATGAAGCTGGACAATCTGACGCCGGAAGTGAATGTAAAGGGAATCAGGCTGACACAGCCGGATATTAACCGTCCGGCATTACAGATGACGGGATTCTTTGAGCATTTTGATGCAACCAGACTTCAGGTTATCGGCTTTGTAGAGTATACCTATATGGAAACGCTCAGCGATGAACGGAAAAAGGAAATCTATGAAGAACTGATGAGTTATGACATTCCTGCGGTTGTTTTCTGCCGGGAATTGCAGCCGGATGCGCTTTTCAAACAGATTGCAACAGAGCATAAGGTGCCTGTGCTTTCCACAAAGAAATCTACGTCCGGGTTTATGGCAGAAGCTATCCGATGGCTGAATGTAAAGCTGGCCCCCTGTATTTCCGTACATGGTGTACTGGTGGATGTATATGGCGAAGGTGTTCTGATTACCGGTGAGAGCGGAATCGGTAAATCAGAGGCAGCTCTGGAGCTGATTAAGAGAGGACACAGACTGGTTACGGATGATGTGGTGGAAATCCGTAAAGTAAGTGACGATACCCTGATTGGTACGGCACCGGATGTGACAAAGCATCTGATTGAGTTAAGAGGTATCGGAATTGTGGATGTAAAGGCATTGTATGGTGCCTGCGCGGTAAAGGATACGTCTAATATTGACCTGGCAATCCGTCTGGAGGACTGGGATAAAGATAAAGAGTATGACCGTCTTGGTCTGGAGGAAACTTATACGGAATATCTGGGGAATAAGGTGGTATGTCATACGATTCCCATTCGTCCGGGACGAAATCTGGCGCTTATCTGTGAATCCGCAGCAGTAAACCATCGTCAGAAGAAGATGGGATATAATGCGGCACAGGAACTGTATACCCGGGTTCAAAATTCCCTTGCGAAAAGACGGGATGAAAATGAGGACGAGGACGAATAAGGCTGACCGGCAGAACGGATGAAAAAGAAAGAGAAGGAAAACGGGCAGAAAACAGAAAATAAGAGGTGGGGACTATGGGCAGATTTGCGTTTGGTGTAGATGTGGGTGGAACAACTGTTAAGTTAGGGCTTTTTGACGGTGAAGGGATGTTGTTGGAAAAGTGGGAGATTCCCACTGTCACGGAAAATAAGGGAACCCGGATTCTGCCGGATATTGCGGAGAGCATCCGAAAGAAGATGCAGGAAAGGAATATTACGGAGCAGGATTTGAAGGGAATCGGTATTGGAACTCCCGGCGCAGTGGACAAAAAGGGCTATATGCCCGGCGGAGCTGTCAATATCGGATGGGAGCCATTGAACATACCGGAGACCTTACAGGCATATATTAAAGTACCGGTAAAGGCAGCGAATGATGCAAATGTGGCAGCCTACGGAGAAATGTGGAAGGGCGGCGGAGCAGGCTTTCAAAATATGGTTGCCGTAACCCTTGGAACAGGTGTCGGCGGAGGGATTATTGTAGACGGTAAAATTTTAACCGGGGCAACGGGAGCAGCCGGAGAAATCGGGCATATTCATATGAATGATGAGGAAACGGAAAGTTGCGGCTGTAAAAATAAAGGCTGTCTGGAACAGTATGCTTCGGCTACGGGAATTGTGCGGCTGGCAAAAAGAAGGCTTCAGAAGGATGATGCCCCCAGTGTTCTGAGAAATGTGGAATTATCTGCCAAGGCGGTTTTTGATGCAGTAAAGGAAAAGGATGCAGTTGCCATTGAAATTGCGGAGCAGTTTGGAGAATATCTTGGCAAGGGGCTGGCAACAGTAGCTAATACGGTGAATCCGGAGGTATTTGTTATCGGCGGCGGCGTTTCCAAAGCGGGAGAGGTTTTGATTCCCTTTATTGAGCCGATATTTCAGAAATATGCCTTTCCGCCCTGCCGCGGGGCAAAGTTTGCTCTGGCGAAGCTGGGAAATGATGCCGGTATTTATGGCGCAGCAGCCTTAATTTTGCGGGAGCGGGAAGATTGACCCGTTATGGGGGATGGAATGATGGAAAATTCAGGAAAGAAAGTAAATAAATGATAAGTGAAGCAGTAATAAAAGCGTTGAAGAATTTTGTACCGGAAGAGAATATCTGCTTACAGGAACCAATGGCCGCACATACCACATTCCGTATTGGAGGTGCGGCAGACTGTTTTTTACGGATGGAAAAGGAAGAGCAGATACAGAAAGTGCAGCGTTATCTGAATCTTGTAGGAATCCCCTGGTTTGTGCTGGGAAACGGGAGTAATCTTCTGGTGGATGATGAGGGCTTTCCGGGAGTGATTTTGCAGATTGGTCCGAAAATGAAGGAAATTACCGTGACGGGCAATCGTATTACAGCCCAGGCGGGTGCGACCATGGCGCAGGTGGCAAAGGCTGCCGCAGAACACAGTCTGACAGGACTGGAATTTGCAGCGGGGATTCCGGGAACCATAGGCGGCGGAGTGGTTATGAATGCCGGAGCCTATGGCGGAGAAATGAGTCAGGTTGTAGAAAGCGTGGTTGTGCTGGACAAAGACGGAGAACGGATGGAACTGGACAACGCAACCATGGAATTTGGCTATCGGAACAGCACTATCAGACATAGCTCTTTTATTGTGATGGAAGTGTCATTTTTATTGCAAGAGGGAAAGAAAGAAGAAATTCTGGCAACCATGGAGGAGCTTGCAGCGAGAAGGCGGGAAAAGCAGCCACTGGAATATCCCAGTGCGGGAAGTACCTTTAAAAGACCGGAGGGATATTTTGCAGGGAAGCTGATTATGGATGCAGGATTAAGAGGAAAACAGATTGGCGGTGCAAGGGTATCGGATAAGCATTGTGGTTTTATTATAAATACAGGAGATGCCACTGCTTCTGATGTGAGGGAGCTGATCAGAACGGTTCAGGAGCAGGTGAAGGAGCAGTTTCATGTAACTCTGGAGCCGGAGGTTGTATTTCTGGAAAATCAGGGTGAAAAATAAATTTTGAACCTGTGGTGCGCTGGGATGCGCGGGAGTGGAAATAAAAAGCGAGGGAACAAATGAGATTTGTAGTGGTAACAGGAATGAGCGGCGGCGGTAAAAGTACCGCCCTGAAAATATTGGAGGATGCAGGATTCTATTGTGTGGACAACCTGCCTATTTCTCTTGTGGAAAAATTTGTGGAACTGATTTCCATGCCAAACAGTGAAATCAATAAGGTGGTTTTGGGGCTGGATGTCCGGGCGGACCAGTCCTTTGAGGATGCAACCAAAATTCTGGAGCATTTAAAGGAAAAAGGCTACAAATTTGAAATATTGTTTATGGACGCGGATGTCAATGTTCTGATAAAAAGATATAAGGAGACAAGAAGAGTACATCCTCTGGCGGCGGATGGCAGGGTGGAGGATGGCGTCCGGAAGGAGCAGAAGGCTCTGGAGCAAATCCGGCGGAATGCGGATTATGTAATAGATACCACCAATCTTTTAACGAGAGAGTTAAAAGAGGAGCTTGACCGTATTTTTGTGGAAAACGGAGAATACAATAGCTTAATGGTGACAGTGATGTCATTTGGCTTTAAGCATGGTATTCCGGCGGATGCGGATTTGGTATTTGATGTACGGTTCCTGCCCAATCCCTTCTATATTGATGAATTAAAGAAAAAGACGGGCAATGATAAGGAAGTGCAGGATTATGTGCTTTCCTTTGAGGAGTCCAATATCTTTCTGCAGAAGCTTATTGATATGATACAATTTCTGATTCCGAATTATGTGAAGGAGGGAAAATATCGTCTGGTGATTGCCATTGGCTGTACGGGCGGCAAGCACAGGAGTGTGACGCTGGCGAATGAGTTGTACAGGCAGATGAAGGATAAGGGAAATTACGGATTGAAGCTGTATCACAGAGATGTGACACAGCAGGGGATTTAATTATGTCATTTTCGAGTGAAGTGAAAGCAGAACTGGCAAAAAATATCAGTTCCGCCAGACACTGTCAGCTTGCAGAACTGGCGGCGATGTTGCATTTTTGCGGCCAGTATGGCAGAGGGGCGGACGGAACCTTTACCATCGGTTTTCAGACAGAAAACGAGGCTGTTGTCAGAAAAGGCTTTACATTATTGAAAAAAACCTTTAATATAGATACTGATGTTCTATTGACAGAGAAAGAAATGCAGGCTTTGATGCAGAAGGTAGGAAATCTGGAGGAGCCGGTCAATGGGCTGCTTTTAAAAAATACCTGCTGTCAGCGTGCTTTCCTCAGAGGGGCATTTTTAAGTGTCGGTTCTATTTCTGACCCGGAGAAGGGGTATCATCTGGAATTTGACTGTAACCGGGAAGAAAAGGCGGAGCAGTTAAGGCAGATGATTGCAGGCTTTGACATAGAGGCAAAGATTATTCTGCGGAAGAAGTATTATGTTGTTTACTTAAAGGAAGGTTCCGGTATTGTGGACCTTTTGAATGTGTGCGGAGCACCGGTTTCGTTGATGAATCTGGAAAACACAAGGATTTTGAAGGAAATGAGAAATTCTGTGAACCGCAGGGTGAACTGTGAAACGGCAAATATTGCAAAAACAGTCAGCGCGGCAACAAGGCAGGTGGAGGATATCGAATACCTGAGAACGCATTATGGTCTGGAAAATCTTCCTCAGACTTTGCGGGAGATGGCAGAGGTGAGGCTGGAAAATCCGGATGCGCCCCTGAAGGAGCTGGGAGAATATTTTACCCCGGTGATTGGAAAGTCCGGAGTTAATCATAGGTTGCGTAAGCTCTCTGAGCTTGCAGATAAAATCAGAGGCTGGAAATAGTCTGGGAGTAAGTCGTAAAGCCATAGGGCTGGGAGGAGAAAAATTATGACAAAGAAAACAATCCAGGTGGAGCTGGAAAACGGTTTTGAAGCAAGACCGGTAGCGTTGCTTGTACAGGAAGCAAGCAAGTACGACAGCACAATTTATTTTCAGTGTGACGGGAAAAAGGTCAATGCAAAAAGCATTATGGGAATGATGAGCCTTAGTCTTGTCAGTGGAGAGGAAATTGAGGTTTCTGCAGAGGGAACGGATGAAGGTGCTGCTTTAACAGGAATCGAAAACTTTTTAAGGGGAAAGGGTGCCTGATGGCATCCTTTTGTCTTTTCAGAGTCGGAGGCAATACAGATGGGAAAAAAATTGCTTTTTATTTACAATCCCAAGGCAGGAAAGGCGCAGATTAAGTCAAAGCTGGCAGATATTCTGGACATTTTTGCGGAAGCGGAATATGAAATTACTGTGGTACCCACAAGGAAAAGGGATGATGCAAGACTTGCCACAGCGGGCAGAAGCAAAAAATATGATTTGGTGGTCTGCAGCGGTGGGGACGGTACTCTGGACGAGGTTGTCACCGGAATGATGCAGAGCGGGTTCAGGACGCCCATCGGTTATATTCCGGCGGGCAGCACTAATGATTTCGGAGGAAGTCTGGGGCTGCCGAAAAATATGGTACAGGCGGCACAGACGATTGTTTCCGGCAGGAATTTTCCCTGTGATGTGGGCAGCTTTAATACGGATACCTTTGTATATATAGCGGCCTTTGGGCTTTTTACGGATGTTTCTTATGAAACGGAACAGGAAGTCAAAAATGTACTGGGACATATGGCATATTTACTGGAGGGAATGAAGCGGCTGTCTGCAATCCGTTCTTTTCCCATGAAGGTAAGCTATGATGACCAGGTAATAGAGGATGATTTCATTTTTGGAATGATTACCAATTCCACTTCCGTAGGGGGATTCAAGAATATTACCGGAAAAAACGTAAAGCTGGATGATGGGGTATTTGAGGTGACACTGATTCGCAGACCGAAAAATCCCATAGAATTAAATAATATTATGATTTCCCTCGTAAACAGGGATATTGATATGGGCGCCATGTATTGCTTCAGGACAGACCGGGTAGTTCTGGAGTCAAAGGAGCCGGTGGCATGGACGCTGGATGGGGAAAATGGTGGAAACCATGAAAGGGTAGAAATCAGAAATCTGCATCAGGCAATCGAAATCATGGTAAATAATACTCTTTGACAAAAAATTGACAATATGGTAAACTAAGCAAAAAGGTATCAAACTGGAAAACGGAGGTAGAGTGAAATGTTAGTTTCTGCAACAGAAATGCTGAAAAAGGCAAAAGCGGGTCATTATGCAGTAGGTCAGTTTAACATCAACAATCTGGAATGGACAAAGTCTATTCTGCTGACTGCAAAGGAGTGCAAATCTCCGGTTATTCTTGGTGTATCAGAAGGAGCCGGAAAGTACATGGGCGGCTACCATGCAGTTGTTGGTATGGTAAATGGTCTGCTGAAGGATTTGGATATTGATGTACCGGTAGCATTACATCTTGACCATGGTACCTTTGAGGGCTGCTATAAGTGTATTGAAGCAGGTTTTTCTTCTATTATGTTCGATGGTTCCCACTATCCGATTGATGAGAATGTGGCAAAGACTACAGAGCTGGTTCATGCAGCGCATGCAAAGGGGCTTTCCATCGAGGCAGAGGTTGGTTCCATTGGCGGCGAAGAGGACGGCGTTATCGGTATGGGTGAATGTGCAGACCCGAAGGAATGTAAGGCTGTAGCTGATTTGGGAGTAGATTTCCTGGCAGCAGGCATCGGCAATATTCACGGAAAGTATCCCGCAAACTGGAAGGGTCTGAGCTTTGAAACGCTGGATGCCATCCAGCAGCTTACCGGTGAGCTTCCGCTGGTATTGCATGGTGGTACCGGAATCCCCGCAGATATGATTAAGAAGGCAATCAGCCTTGGAGTAGCAAAGATTAATGTAAATACAGAGTGCCAGCTTTCCTTTGCGGCAGCAACCCGTAAGTATATTGAGGAAGGCAAGGATTTGGAAGGTAAGGGCTTTGACCCCCGTAAACTTCTGGCACCCGGTGCAGAAGCAATTAAGGCAACTGTAAAGGAAAAGATGGAGCTTTTCGGTTCTGTTGGAAAGGCATAAAGAAGATAAAATAACGGGAAAACAAAGACCTTGCAGAGCGGGAAGCTGCTCTGTGAGGTCTTTTGCTTTTATCGCAGTATATTTTTACTTCTGAGCATCTATAATCCTGTGATAGGAGGCAAGCGCTTCTTCGGAAAAGCTGCCCGGGGCAGAAGAAATCTGCCATTCTTCCTTTAAAAATTTCCCCAGAAATCTTGTAATCTTTACTGCACCGGAATAATTACAGTGGCGTCCGTCTGCGGCTACGTCCTCAGATGCCTGTATTCCGGCAAGCTGGGCATCGGAGGCAGCATTGAAATCCCAGAAGGGAATATTGTACTGGGAGGTGTACTGCACCAGATTATTATGCATTCCGGTATCCCAGCGATTTACTTCGACATTGGCAAGGGGCGCCTTGATAAAAAGAAGCCGGATGCCGTTTTCATCACAAAATTCTCTCAGCTTATCCACATAAGGGTATTTCAGATACCCGACTGTGGAGTCTGTTTCATCCACAATCTGTGTTGTGTTTTCCACACCGGCAGTGCTGAACAGGGGAACATATCCCCGCATGGCATCCCCGTCCTCATAAACCGTTTTGCGGAAGCTGGCAGGGGTAATGCTGTCCCAGGACTGGTGGAAGCTGATAACCGGGAACAGTACCTTTAAACTCTGGCGCTTGTAGGTTTTCATCAGTTCAAAGTAATGGGGGGAAAGCCCCATACTGTTTAAAGAGCGGATGTCGTTTTCGATATCCCCGTGGGAATTGGAAACGCTCATGGCTTCTACTACAAGAACCTTGTATTTCTGGGTTTCGTAAGCTTCCTTTGCCCAGAGATAGCAGGCAAGCATGGACTGGTTGGAGGTAGCCAGATTATAGCCGGAAATTCCGTATTCTTCATATAATAAAGCGGGAATAAAGGAGCAGTAGCTGTGGCTGGAGCCTACAATCAGGACATCCACACTGTTTTCCGGCAGCTCATAAAAATATTCGTGATTAAACTCATGATTATTCGGGTCCCGCAGATAAAGCAGATTCAGGCGTGACACAAGAAACAGTCCCACCAGAAATAAAAGCAGGAAAGCAGTAAAATGCAAAATATTTTTACGCATGTTTCGTCCTTTCTAAAATACAAAGTAGATAAAGCTTCCGGTATTTTTTCCGTAGATGCCAAAGAGAATCACACCCAGAAGCGCAGGCAGGTAAATCAGCCATTGCAAGGCAAGGGGCTTTTGCAAAAGAGAATCCACAACACTTTTTCCATGAGCTTTCTGCCTGTCTGCAAACCATAAAAGCAGAACGGAAAGGAGCAGTACAACCATGTTTTTCCCGTTAATGCCGAGAGCCAGAAGACTGCCGTCTGCAAAATCGGAAAAGTCAAAGGCAGTAAAAATTGTTTTTATAATGCCGAGTGCGCTGGAAATGCTTTCTGCCCGGAAAAATATGAGGGAAAAAGCGAACAGCAGGTATACCCAGAGGCTTTGCCAGAGATGGGAAATACCTTCTGGAAGTTTCCGCAGGAGAAAGGATTGTCTGATGCGGTTTCGCAGGGAAAGGGTTGCTGCCCCCATAAGCTGATAAATGCCATTAATAAGTCCCCAGATTACATAAGTCCAGTTCGCACCGTGCCACAAACCGCTGACAGTACAGACAATCAGCAGGTTGCAGTATTTGTGGAAGATTCCCTTACGGCTTCCGCCCAGGGGAATATAGAGATAATTTTTAAACCATTCATAAAGAGAAACATGCCATCTGCGCCAAAACTCGGAAATGCTTCTGGAAAAATAGGGGGCTTGAAAGTTATCCGTCATCCGGAAGCCGAGTACCATACCAGCTCCAAGGGCGATTGTGGAATAACCGGCAAAGTCGCAGTATATCTGGAGAGCAAAAAGAATTGCCGCTGCAAAAAGGAAGGAACCGGAGGCTGTGGAAAGGCTGCTGTATACATTGTCCACCAGCAGAGCGGCTCTGTCAGCAATCACAAGCTTTAAAAAGTAGCCCCAGAGCATAATCAGAAGTCCTTTTTTCACGCGGTTGTAATCAAAGGGATAGGTTTCCTTAAATTGCTTTAAAAAGTAACTGGAACGCTCAATCGGTCCCGCCACAAGCTGTGGGAAGAAGGAAATATACAGGGCATAATCCGGAAAATTATGTTCTACGGGAGTATCCCCGCGATATACGTCAATCAGATAGCTGGTATTCTGGAAAATATAAAAGGAAATGCCAACAGGCAGCACCAGCGAAAAGGAAGGGGACACGTTCAGGGAAAACAACTGCCGGAAAGTGTCTGTGAAAAAGGTGAAATATTTAAAGACAAATAAGACCCCAAATTCAAACAGGAGTCCGATGACTAAAACAGGAGATTTTCTGAAACGTTCCAGACAGACAGCACATATATAAGACACAAGGGTTGTTGCAAACAGCAGGGTTCCGTATTTTACGTCCCAGCTCATGTAGAAAAAGTAGCTGGCAAGTAATAACCAGATATTTTTCAGGCGATGAGTGGGGATGATAAAGTACAAAAGACACACAACCGGAAAAAATATTAAAAATGATGCAGAATTAAATAACATATGTTTATACCTCTCACCTGCACATTTTATCGTATTCTGTCGAGTTATGCAAGGAAGAAGAAAAAAACAGGGAATACAACATATTATAAACAAATGTTGCATTCCCTGTTACATAATAATTATCGGCTGCTCCGCTCTTTTCTTAACCCCTGTAAGCAAAAAATTTCCTTTTTCTTCTTTTTACATTTGCAAACGATTCTTCCAGAAGGAAAAATCTCTGGTAAATGCCGTATCTGCATCCGGGGTAAGGGCTGCCAGACAGGAGGATACGGTTTCATACTGGGAAGCGTCTGTAAAATCTATATTCCACAGGGTTTCAGAAAAAGTCCCATCGATATACTTTCTGCACCAGATACCATTCTCATCATAGCAGGTGAGATACCATGTGGAGTTCGGTTCCTCTTTATCGGAAGAATCGTAGCTTTTAAAGCTTTGCGCCAGAATGTTTTCAAGGGACTCGGCATCGGAAGTGTTTTCCTGTCTGCTTAACAGTTCCTTTTTCAGAGCCTCCTCCTGTTCCTTTTTAATTTTTTCTTCTAATGCTTCCCGGATGCTGTTCTGAACAGAATCAAATCTTTCCAGAAAAGTTTTCCATTCCTTTATGGTATAGGATTGATTTCCAATTTGAAATTTTGTATCGGAATCTTCAATGACTTCTGCTGTATTTTTCCCGGATTCCTCGGATTCTTCTCCGTTTTCCATGTCATCAATTTCTTTTTTCATTTTCTGTATTTTTGCATCCTGGGCAAGAGCGCGTAAAATGCGATTCACATCCTCCGGAGTAAACATTCCAATCGCCCTGGAAAGGTCGTCCAGATTGTTTCTGTTTACGACAAGACTGCCTCCACCGGAAAGACTGACAGAAATACAGTTATCCATATTGCTTGTATCACCGAGGCAGATTCTGTTTTTTTCATAATCACACACAAAGGTTACGCCATTGTAAGTAATAACGCCATCCTGAGCCATTTCTCCATAAGGAACTTTATTCTTCCCGGAAATGTGTCTGTCCAGAGAAAAGCCCTTGGAGGTTGTGGTTTCGGCGGCGGTTGTGCCTTCTGTGCCGGTATTTTTTGTTGTGCTGCTAATCTGTCTTTTTGTCTGGTTGTTTTCTGCATAAAGATAGCGATATTCGATTCCTGTGATTGCCATAATTCCTCCCTGCTTCTGCGCATATTTGCAGATATCCTCTTTATTCCGCAAAGGTTTTCTGCACATACCGGATGGTGTCAGGTGTGTGCAGACATAAATTCCGCGTATGACCTATAAAAAACGGATGACGCTTCTTAATTAAAAGAAACAGCCATCCGTAGCCTTGCTTATCATCCCTGAAATACAGCTATATAAGATATCGGCAGGACACTGCAGAATATTTAGCCCGGAACGATATTTACAGATTCATATTTAAGAATACCTTGTCTTTATCATCCTGTTCAATGCCAAGATATCTTTTGGTTATCTGATAAGAGGAATGATTATAAATTTCCATTAAAAGAACAGGCGGAACTCCCTGCTGCCAGGCATGATATCCAAAGGTTTTTCGCAGGGAATGACAACTGATATTCTGAAGCATTCCTGCAGAAACCGCAGCTTTTTTAATAATACGAAATGCCTGACTGCGGCTTAAAGGCTGATTAATTCCGTTTCTACTGACAAAAAGATATTGCTCTGCAGAAGGGACAGTTGTTTCAAAGTAAAGGGACAGGGTTTCCCGGAGGGCTTCGTTGAGTGCAATCATATTAGTTTTCTGAGTCTTTTTTTCTATGACAGTAAGATGTATCAAAAATTTTCCGGTTCGGAAGTTATAAATATTTTCCCATTTCAGATTCAGGATATCCGTAATTCTCAGGGCTGTATTAAGCCCCATAACGCAAAGGGTGTAGTTCCGTATATTTGGGTAACTGGAACAGTAATAGTCTTTAAATTTCTGCAGAAGTTCAGGTTCTCTGATAGGCTGTGTCGCGCTCATAATAAATTCCTTTCGTGATGATAAGTAATAATAGGGTATGCAACATTTGTTTATAGATTGTTGCGATGAAAAGCAGGGACGCTGTGCGCAAAGAACATGCGCGGAAATGAGGATGAAATGTTAAGACTTACAGTCAGTACAGAAGAGTATTTGATGCTGGGAGATGATATTAAGATTGTGTTTCTGGGAGGAACAGGGAAACACCTGCGAATTATGATTGATGCGCCTCAAAATGTCAATATTGTACGCAGCAGTGTTATTGAAAAACAGTTTACTGACCCGGAAATCAGAGCAACGCTTCCCAAATATTACAGGGAAGAAGAGCCACGCAGAAAATACAAAAAGAAAATGGTTATTACAGAAGGAAACGCAGAGCAAAAAGACTGATGTTAATAACTGGATGTGCAGGTCAGGCGGTCAGGGCCCGGCAGCCGGAAGGCATGTTCCATTTATTATAAAAACAAGTAAACAATCAACCAACACCGACACAAAAGGAGTTGTGTCCGGTAACACAAGGAGGTAACAATTATGGTAGTACAACACAATTTAACAGCAATGAATTCCAACAGAATGTTGGGTCTGACAACCGCTTCTCAGGCAAAATCCACCGAGAAACTTTCTTCTGGTTACAAGATTAACCGTGCAGCAGACGATGCAGCAGGTCTTTCCATTTCCGAAAAGATGAGAAAGCAGATCAGAGGTCTGACACAGGCTTCCGCAAACGCACAGGACGGTATTTCTGCAGTACAGACCGCAGAAGGTGCGCTGACAGAAGTTCATGATATGTTACAGAGAATGAACGAGCTGGCAGTAAAGGCTTCCAACGGAACCATGTCTGAAACCGACAGAACTGCAGTGCAGAACGAGGTTGACCAGCTGGTGACAGAAATCGACAGAGTATCTGAAACAACCAAGTTTAACGAAACTTATTTGTTGAAGGGTGATGATACAGTTGACCCTGCAAAAACTTATGAGTATACACAGAAGCAGTATACAGCGGCAAAGACTCTGTACGATGTAACGGGAGCGGAGGTTAAGGAAGGAACTGTATTAGACCCTGCTCAGACCTATTATACCGGAAGAACTGCAACAGGAACTGCTGCATTGGAAGGTGGTAACGGTAAGAATGATAATGATTTAATTGAAGCAGTTACCATGAAAGCAGATAAGGAACTTTATACAAAAGATGCTAATGGAAACGTTGTTGCAATTGCAGCCAATACAGAGATTGCAGTGGGAACAGTAGTATATGGTTCTGTAAAAGATGCTAAAGCCGGAAGTAATTCTCTTACCGTAGGACAAGGTGGTGCGGAAGCAACAGATGCAATGAAAGATGGTGCGGCAACCAGTGCAGTAGGGACTACTTTATTGGGAGCAGACGGAGCAACTGCGATAGGAGAAAAATGGACAGTTGTTAAGGCAAAATCAAGTCTTGACCTTTATACTGTGGATGGTAACGGTGTAGAGAGCAAAATTGCAGCAGGCGACAGCTTTACGCTTGCAAACCAGGCAACTATTTTCAAGGCAGTTTCTTATACAGGAACAGGTGCAGTTACAGCAGCTGATTTTGCGAAATATGGCAATGATAAGCAGTTAATGGATTCTGACGGCAACGAAGTTGCAGCAAATGGTCTTTATTCCTATTTTGATGAAGCTGGAAACTATCAGGGTGGTCTGTTTAAGCTGGATGCAGATGGAAAGAAGGTTGCTGCATCCCAGGCAGATATTAATCAGATGGTAAACCAGACGGAGAAAGAGGTTGGTGCATTAACCTTAACCCTCCATGTAGGCGCAGATGCAACAACAAATAATCAGATTTCTGTAGAACTGGATGCAATGAGTGCCAGCAGCCTTGGTATTGGCGGAATTGCTGTAGACGGCAAGGATGATTCTAATGCCTTGAATGCAATCGAAACTATTAAGGCAGCAATTCAGCAGGTATCTGAGCAGCGTTCTGCTCTTGGTGCAGTTCAGAACCGTCTGGAGCATACCATCAACAACCTGGATAACGTTGTAGAGAACACCACCAGCGCAGAAAGCCAGATTCGTGATACAGATATGGCTACTGAGATGGTGAAGTACTCCAATAACAATATTCTGGCTCAGGCTGGACAGGCTATGCTTGCTCAGGCTAATCAGAGTAATCAGGGCGTATTGTCACTGCTTGGCTAAGTGAAAATTGTGTAAACAAAAGAGAGGGGGCTGTCGCACTAAGTAATTAGTGTGGCAGCCCTTTCAACAAAATCATGTTTCGCTCTTTTCTTTTCTGATTTCTGCTATTTTTTCCAGTGTGCATTCCGCAATCCCACAAATATCCTCATCTGAATAACCCCTTGCCAGCATATTCCTCCTTTTCTTCCGTTTCTTTCATATATTGCCTCCGTTCCTTTCTCTTCCTATCCGGAATGGAAAAGAAATGATAAGATGTTATATAACTGATGATGAGGCAAATATCTTTTTCACTATCTCATATAGAAATGTGATCGATGAGCATAAAAAATAAATAATTTTGTGATTGTAATTTATATGGATTTCGCATATAATAAAAGTGTGATTATAAAGCATAAAACTCCAATAAAAATGTGAGGAGTGATTCTATGGAACGATTTATCTTAAAAAAGTTGCTGGATTGGCAGAATTCTCCCTACCGCAAGCCTTTAATCTTGAAGGGCGTACGTCAGGTGGGTAAGACTTGGATTCTGAAAGAGTTCGGCAGACGCTATTATGAAAATACTGCCTATTTCAACTTTGACGAGAACGAGGAATACAAGCAATTCTTTGAAACTACAAAAGATGTTGACCGTATCCTGCAAAATTTGATGCTGGCAAGCGGTCAGAAGATAGTGCCGGAAAAGACCCTCATCATCTTTGATGAGGTGCAGGACTGCCCTAATGTCATCAACTCCATGAAATATTTTTGTGAGAATGCCCCGCAGTATCACATTGTCTGCGCCGGTTCTCTGCTGGGCATTGCTCTGGCAAAGCCATCTTCCTTCCCGGTAGGCAAGGTCAACTTCATGCAGATTGACCCTATGACCTTCACAGAATTTCTGCTTGCCAACGGTGATGAAAACTTAGCAAAGTATCTGGAAACGGTAAACACCATTGAACCGATTCCCGATGCGTTCTTTAATCCTCTGTATGAGAAATTGAAAATGTACTATGTGACTGGCGGTATGCCGGAATCAGTTAAGATGTGGACAGAGGCAAGGGATGTTGCAGCCATGCAAGAAGCCTTGTCTGGTATTATCGGTGCGTATGAGCGGGACTTTGCAAAACATCCCAATATCAGCGAGTTCCCAAAGATTTCGATGATCTGGAAATCGATTCCTTCTCAACTGGCAAGGGAGAATAAAAAGTTTATCTACAAGGTTGTCAAAGAAGGGGCCAGAGCCCGTGAGTACGAGGATGCTTTGCAGTGGCTGGTGGATGCCCGATTGGTTCATAAAATCTACCGCAGCTCCGCTCCTGGTCTTCCAATTGCGGCTTATGATGACTTGTCTGCTTTCAAGATTTATCTGGTGGATGTGGGACTGCTCCGCCGTCTGGCGCAACTGGCACCTACGGCTTTCGGAGAAGGCAACCGCCTGTTTACCGAGTTCAAGGGGGCATTAACCGAGAACTATGTGTTACAAACGCTCATTACGCAGTTTGAAGTGGTTCCTCGGTACTGGACGCAAACAAATCCTCCGTATGAAGTGGATTTCCTCATTCAGAGAGAAAATGATATTTTCCCGATTGAAGTCAAATCCGAAGCCAATACCACCAGCAAGAGCCTTAAGAAGTTCAAGGAGTTGTTCCCGGACAAGGTCAAACTCCGTATTCGATTCTCTCTGGATAATCTGAAGCTTGATGATGATGTGCTGAATATTCCACTGTTTATGGCAGATCAAGCCGACCGGCTGATTGGATTGGCGTTGGAACATAAACACGGATGAGCAAAGGAGAACAACCATGAATAGATTTGATATAATAAATAGAATCGGTGACAGGTATCGCATCGGAAACACAGAAACGGGCGAATTTAGCTACGCTCAAGCGCTAAAAACCGTTGGTAAGGACATTAAGGATTATCAAAAGGCTACAAATGGAACTCAGCACAAATTTCTTGACCTTCGTTTTGAAAATGATCGTTTGGCAGTTCTTGTGGAATGTAAAAACAGGTTCAGCCGTTGGGATAAGGCGAAAATCCAAGGTCAGTTACAGGATTACGTTCGCTTCGAAAAAGCATATTCGGACAAAAAGATTGTTGCTATTCTTGCGGAAACCGATGGCGATGGAGTTTGGGTCTGGTTTGGCCAATCTGTCATTATTGATGACGAACATCGTATTGAAGAAGAAACTGTTCTTCGTACATTTGAAGAATACGAAAACTTGTGCTTTGGTAGAGTGAATGACAAAATTAAAGTTGTTGATTCCATTAAAACGCTTAATGAAAAACTCCATTCAGATGGTATCACTGAAAAACTGCGTAGTCAGTTTGTGGGCACATGTCTTCTTGCCCTCAAAAATGGTCTTGTTTACAAGAATGTAAAAGAAACTCTTGACCCCAAAACCGGAAAAAAGCTTGTGCCCGAACGTGTTGTTTTGAAATGTATCAAAGATATTCTGGAGGGTTTGCTTACTCGTGGCGGTAGCCTGAACAAAGCAGGAAAGCTCGCTGTTTTGAACAGCAAAGTACTCGATGATCAGGATGTTACAAGTTTGACCTATAAGGAACTTGAGGATGTTTTGCAATTCATTGATGATAATGTTGTTCCCTATATCAATGACAAGAGCACTGCTGGACAAGACTTGTTAAATCTGTTCTTCACTACATTTAATAAGTATGTTGGAAAATCTGATAAGAATCAAGCGTTTACTCCTGATCACATCTGTGATTTTATGAGCAAAGCGGTTGGTGTAAACAAAAACTCACGTGTTTTGGATCCCTGCTGCGGAAGTGGTGCTTTTCTGGTTAGGGCTATGACTGATGCAATGGATGATTGTGATACTGAAGAGGAGCGTGAAGAAGTTAAGAAGAACCAAATATTCGGCATTGAATATGAAGAGGGAGCGTTTGGCCTTTCCTCTACCAACATGCTGATTCATGGTGACGGAAACTCTAATGTTGTTCAGGATTCTATGTTTAAGCGTGCAAAGTGGATTGCTGATAACAACATTAATATTGTTCTGATGAATCCGCCCTATAACGCTACCAAAAAGTGTTGTGACCCAGACTATACCAAGGGATGGGATTCTAAGAAAAAGGAAGACCCATCTAAAGGATTACACTTTGTTGAATGGGTAGCTCGGCATGTACCTTCCACTTGTAAAATGGCAGTATTGTTACCTATGCAAGCAGCAATAGGAAATTCAGAAGATATAAAGGCATTCAAAAAGAAAATGTTAGATAATTACACATTAGATGCTGTTTTTTCTTTGCCAAAAGAAATGTTTTATCCCGGCGCATCAGTAGTTGCTTGCTGTATGATTTTTGATTTGTCGCAGAAACATGCACGTTCTGACAAAGAAACTTTCTTCGGATATTTTAAGGATGACAAATTTATAAAAAGAAAAGGTCTTGGTCGAATTGAAATGACAGACAGTGAAGGAAACAGCCTGTGGATCAAAACAGAAAAGTTGTGGCTTGATTTGTACAGAAACAGGAAAGCAGTCCCTGGACTTTCTGTTAAATACAAAGTTACTCATGAAGATGAGTGGCTGGCAGAAGCATATATGGAAACCGATTATGAAACTTTAGAAGAGAATGACTTTCAAACTACAATCAATTCTTATCTCTCGTATTTAGTAAAGGAAGGAGAAGTTTATGAGTCTTGATGGCAGACGTTGGGAAAAGTTTTGTTTTTCTGATATTTTCATAATTAAAAATGGTTTTTACAATAAAAAACCTGAAAGTTCCGGTAATGGAACAATCCCTTTTTTGGGTGCCGTTGATAACAACAATGGCGTGACAGAATATTATACTATCGAAGAAATAGAGGCTGCATCCAAAACGGGAGACTTGCCTAATGCACCGCTTGATAAAAAAATATTCCCATCGAATGCTGTATGTGTTACAAATAACGGCTCTGTTGGTTATGCATATTATCAAAACAAGGTATTTACCTGTAGTCATGATGTGAATGCACTATACTTAAAAGACAACAATTTTAACGAATATACGGGTTTATTTGTTGCAACTGTAATAATGCACGATAGATATCGTTGGGATTATGGAAGAAAATGGCGCCCCAAACGAATGGTTTATTCAGAAATAAAATTGCCTATTATGCAAGATGAAAACGGTAATCCTATTATTGATAAAGACCTCAAATATTCCCCTGCTGGTTTTCTTCCTGATTGGGAGTACATGGAACAGTATGTAAGACATCTGCACTCAAAAAGAATTTCCACGTCAGTAAAAAGCCTATGTAAGGATATAAAATTAAGTAAATGGAAGCAGTTTAAACTGACAGACTTATTTTTCATTTGCCGAGGAAATGGATTATCGAGGGTAGCTTTAGATGACGGATCTGGTAATGGTATAAATTACATTTCGAGGCAAAGCTACAATAACGGGGTAAATTCTGTCGTTGAACAGCTTGAAACTGTTAAACCGTTTGATAGCGGATGCATTACCGTTGCTTTGGGCGGAGAATATTTAGGTTCATCCTTTGTGCAACTAAAGCCATTTTATACTGGCGCTCATATGGCTGTGCTGGCTCCGAAAGATACCGAAATGAGCCTATATTCCAAACTTTTTATTTGTACATTGATTCGTTTCGAGTCCAAGATAAAATACTGTGCATTCGGAAGAGAGTTAGATACACACATTGATAGAGAATTCTCAATTAAACTACCAGTAAGAGATGATGGAAAACCTGACTGGGAATGGATAGATAGTTATATGAAAGCATTACCATATAGCGATAGATTGTAATTTTCTATTTCTCTGTACACCGTAGTTTGAAAAACGCTCAGCAACAATTTGAGAAGAGGCAATGTCCAAAGCTGAAAAGGCAAAGCCCTCTATCAAAATCATTTATTCTGATGAAGGTTGGAATTAAACATTATCCAATTACCAAGAAGGCTGAGAAAAATAAGTGGAAAGAACTCCAGAAGCAACTTGGTGAGGCACGCAAGAAAAGAGCAATTGATGTTTTTGAAATCATCAACCAGACTAAAATGATTCCTATACCACCTAAATTAGATGGTTGGTATCATTTGTACCAGAATACACCAGAAACAATATATGCTTCTAATACTTCAATTGAAGCGTTCTTGAATCTGGATTACGCACAATTTATTGCTGTGAAAGACTTCTTACATCCAGAAGCACAGTATTCTACAGAGCATGGAGTCAAAGGGGAAGAATATGATAATGTGATTTTTGTTATCAGTAAAGGATGGAATCAGTATCAATTTGAAACCTATGCTCCAATGATAACCAAGAAAGCTGCCATCCAAAGCGGAAAACAAGCCTCCTTTGAGCGTAACCGCAATTTATTTTATGTATGCTGCTCAAGGCCAAAGAGAAGATTGTTTTTCTTTGTGACGGTTCCGATTGATTCCGTCTTCAATTCGTTTGTGGCTGAACTTGTTGGAGAACAGAACATTTTTCCTACAGCCAGTATATCGAAAGAAGTATCAATTAAATAGTTAGAAGCAAGACACCACTCATCGTTCTTTCAACGGTGAGTGATGTTGATATTCGTAAAATAATTGGATTAAAAGCATGGATTTTCTGGAATCATAGATAATTAAGACATTGGAATAAGAACAGAATCTTAAGATGTGGAAAAGTGGAAGCTTTGCGGAGACATGGGCGTGGAGCTTTAAACAGTTACAGTTGACTGATTGAGGTATTTCAGGTAGACTAAACCGTGTCAGAGTCCTCTTGCTGTATGGCGATAAGTGGTATGGCAATAAAAGGGATTTACAGCAGGGGAATTGTAATCAAATCAGGTGGTTTGCAAACGTCCTGATAACCGGACAAAAGAAAGGAGCGCATATCTCATGAAGTGGGTTTCAGTAAACCTTTATTTAATGAAAGGAAACTGCATTTTCATTCAGGGGGATAGTGTGCTCTTGAATGGATGAAAATACGATAAAACATCTACAATAAGACGACTATCTCCGATTCAAACCAACAAATTTGAAAAGGAGATTTTTTTATGCAAAAATATGTGAAACAGCAAATCAGAAGAATTTATGGGATATCCGCATTAGAAGCATTGCACATAGCAGGGGCTTCCTGGGTGGCATTGCTGGCGGCGCGTGGATTTTCCGTATTTGAGATAGGGATTTTAGAAAGCATTTTTCATGTGGTGAGTATGTGCTTTGAGATTCCCTCCGGGGCAGTGGCGGATGCCTTTGGAAGAAAGAGGACGATGGCAGCCGGCGAAGTGCTGATGATTCTTTCTATTCTGGGTATGCTCTGTTCCGATACATTCTGGTCCGTTGCGGCTGCAATCGGGATTAGTGCATTAAGCTACAATATGGCTTCCGGGACAAGGGAGGCGCTTGCCTATGATACCTTAAAGGAGAATGGGCAGGAGCAGGAATATGACAGGTTCGCTTCTATGGAAATGGTCATTTACAGACTTGGCAGTGCCACAGCGGTTTTGTGCGCAGGACTGGCGTTGATTTTGGGCTACCGCTGGGCGTATCTGCTGGATTTGGGAATGAGAAGCATCTGCCTTTTACTGGCGCTCGGATTGCGGGAGCCGAAGCTGAAAGAGAAAGAGGAAAGAAACGGGAACGCAAAGAAGAACAAAGCGAGGGAAGGAGAAGACAGCAAAAAAGACAGCAAAAGCAGTGAGTCAGTTAGCGAAAAGCTAAAGAATTGTGTGGTTGAAAGCCTGGGATTTTTACGCAGTCATCCGGAAACAATCGGGATTATTGCACTGAATTCCCTTATTGGAGCGGTGGCGACCTTATTGCTGTTCTTTTTACAGGCAAGGCTTCCGGTATATGGATTAAAAACCGGATTGCTGGGACCGGCACTTTTCTTTATGAGTGTGGGAGCGGCATGCGGTGCAAAGGCAATCACTTTTTTTCGGAAAAAAGGCTATAAAAGCATAGCAGTTATCAGTATCTGCGGGGTACTGGCAGCTTTTGGCATTTTGTATACAAAGCAGCCATACCTGATATGCCTGGGAGGATTTCTGGCAGCGTTTTCTGACGACTTTCTGGAGGTAAGGACTGATGTTCTGCTCAATGAGAAAATTCCATCCGCCCAACGGGCAACGCTGATTTCGGTCTGTTCCTTTGCGTTTTCCGTGGTGATGATTTTTCTGTCACCTCTGATAAGCCGGGTGATTCCTTAACTTTTTCTGAAGTTGTTCTTATGGATTCTTAAGGACTTTAAACACTCTCTTAATTTGACGGAAGCAATCATTAAGGTTGCTTCCGTTCTATTGAAATCAGGTAAATTCTTTCTTATACTCAAACCATCAGATAACCGGAGGGGAAGCGCGCAACCTCCAAAGGGGATTGAAAAGACGAACAGATATGTATCGGGAAAGGAAGGAAAGAGAATGGGGAAGAGTACAGAGCAGAGAATATGGGACAGGGTAAAAATAGCACAGTTGATACTTTTGGCTGCAGCGTTTTTATTATTTCTGGGAGGCTGCGGCAGGGAAGGGGCGCCGGCGGATGCGGCAGCCCGGACAGGCGCAACAATCCAGACGGGCACAGCAACCCGGACGGAAGCAGTAACCCAGACAGGCACAGCAACCCGGACGGAAACAACAGCCCCAAAGCCAGGTCTGCAGAATGCAGATACGCTGGTCTTTCTTTCCGGCGGCGTGGATATCGAGAACTTCGGCAGTGCATCATGGACGGGAGGCAGCGTAAAATAGAATAAAAAAAGAATTGTACCCCTGCACGGGAAAAATTGTTCCATCGGAAAAAAGGTACCACACAAAATTTCCGGGGAAGAATTGTACCTTGTTGCAGGGGATTTTTTCGTGTTAAGGTTACGCCAGAAGGAGGTTGGGGTACATATGAAGCACGCAAAAAACAAAAATGCGCCCTATCGGGTACCGAAAAAAACGCTGAAGGAGAAAATGGTTCAGATTTATCATTACAGGTGGTTTTATCTGATGTTTTTACCGGTATTTCTTTCTCTGCTGGTGTTTCATTATTTCCCGATATACGGTATCAAGTATGCATTTACAGATTATACGCCCTTTAAGGAGCCGACCTGGGTGGGACTGGCAAACTTTGAATATCTGTTTTCCAGTAAAAGATTCTGGCAGGCATTCCGCAACACGGTGGAGTTAAGTCTGGTAAATCTGGTATTGGGAATGGTATTCAGCGTGGGGCTGGCGCTCTTAATTGATGAAGTGCGCAGCGTCGGGTTCCGCAAGGTGACACAGACGATTGTCTATATTCCCCATTTTATTTCCTGGGTTGTTGTGGCATCTATCTTTGCATTATTTCTTTCTCCACAGTCGGGAATGGTAAATGCCATCATTACATCCCTGGGAGGGGAACCGGTTTATTTCCTGGCAAGTGACAAATGGTGGCGGGTGGTGTTCTATCTGTTGAATCTCTGGAAGGAAACCGGCTGGGGAACCATCATTTACATAGCGGCACTTGCAGGTGTTGACCAGGAGATGTATGAGGCGGCAACCATTGACGGGGCAGGACATTTCCAGCGGGTATGGTATATTTCCATCCCGGCTATCAGTGTCACGATTCTGACAGTCTTTATCCTGAATCTGGCAAAGGTACTCAATCTGTTTGATTCGGTATTCGTCTTACAGAATGACAGTGTGATTAAGTCCTCGGATGTTATTGGTACTTATGTATACCGTCTGGGTATTACCAGCGCCGATTACGGGGTTTCCACGGCAGCAGGTCTGTTTAAATCAGTAATTTCTCTGGCGCTGATAACCGTTGCAAACCGGCTGAGCAAAAAGATTAAGGGGGAGGGAATTCTGGGATGATGAAGGAAAAATTATCCCTGGAAAAGGGAAGAAGGGGAAGAACCGTATTTGTAGTATGTAATACCCTGTTCCTCTGCCTTTTGATGCTGATCATGGTAATTCCTCTCTGGAAAGTAATTGTGGACTCTCTGGACCCTACTTCCGTAGGAATCAGGCTCTGGCCGAAGCAAATCAGTTTTTATGCTTATCAGACGATTTTGACAAAAAAGTCCCTGTATCAGCCCTTTCTGGTTTCTATTTATACCACAGTAGCGGCGACGGCAGTGGGACTGTTGATGACAACTCTGGCAGCCTACGTTATTTTACAGAAGGAGATGCCGGGCAGAAAGCTGATGATAGCCTATATCATGTTTACCATGCTGTTTAGCGGCGGTATGATTCCTGCCTATCTGAATATCAAAAATCTGGGACTGATGAATAATCTGATGGTCATCATTCTTCCGGCGGGATTAAGTACCTATAACATGGTGCTGATGAGAAGCTTTTTTGAAAGTATTCCATCTACGCTCTATGAGGCGGCGGAACTGGACGGCTGTACACCCCTTGGCATTTTCTGGAGGATTGTGCTGCCCCTTTCCAAGCCGGCACTGGCTTCCATCGGTCTGTTTATTGCGGTGGGAACCTGGAACCAATATATGCCCTTTATCCTTTATATGCAGGACAATGACAAAATGAACTTTCAGGTAAAGGTGCGGGAACTGATTTTACAGGATGCATTATCCGGAACGGCAATTTCCGCTTCGGATGATATGCTCAAAAGTGCAGTGGTTGTAGTTGTTGTATTTCCATTTTTGGTCATCTATCCCTTTGTGCAGAAATATTTCACGAAAGGCGTGACAGTAGGAGCTGTAAAGGGTTAGAATAAATTTAAGGAGGGTATCTATGAAAAACAAGGTAGTAAAAAAACTGGGGGCAGCTTTACTGGTATCGGCTATGGTAATGGGAACGGCAGCCTGCGGTGCAGCAGATGCGGGAAACAGTGCGGCAGGGAGCAGTGCGGCGGGAAGCAGCACGACAGGAAACAGTGAAGCGGGAAAGCAGGAGAGCCAGACGACGGAGCCGGAAGCGGTAAAGGAAGTGGAGAAGCCTGCGGAGATTTCCTGGTGGACACATGACGGCTTGAACGAGGAAAACGGTTCTGAACAGTGGTTTTCTGAATTTGAAAAGTTTACGGGGATTCATCTGAATCATCAGTTTATCCCGAACAATGAGTATTATGATAAGCTGAAGCTGGCATTTGCTTCGGATGAAGTACCCGAGGTGTTTGACTTAAACGGTTCAAACCTGGCGTTGTACGCATCTCAGGGTGCAATTTACGATTTGACAGATTTGCTGAAGGCATCCGATTTATATGATAAGGTAGACCCGGCAATCTGGGAGGCAATCGCCATTGACGGAAAGATTTATGCAATTCCGAAGGAAATTCCTTCCGCAGCAGTAACCTATGTGCGTGGGGACTGGCTGGAAAGACTGGGAATGAAGGCACCGACCAATTATGAGGAATTTCTGGAAATGATTCGCCGTTTCAAGGCGGAAATTCCGGAATGTGAAATCGGTCTGACGGCTCCCGGCATTAAGAGTGAGATGAATCTGCCGGAGTTTTATCAGGGAGCACATTATGGTTTTGCCAAGGTGGATGGTGTATGGGTAGACGGTTTTGCACAGGATAACATGGCAGAAGCCATGCAGAGAATGCAGGATGCCTATAAGGAAGGTCTGCTGGATATGGAAATTATTACAAATACTACTTCCACTTGCCGGGATGCGTGGTATAGTGGAAAGGTAGGAGTCTTTAATTACTGGTCCGGCAAGTGGGGCGGAACCCTTCAGGACAGACTGGTTGCTAATAATGAGGGTGCTGTTGCACAGCCCATTGAGCCTATTGCCGAGGCAGATTACCTGTATGCAACCCTTGGAGGTCTGTGTATTTCTTCCAAGGTAAGCGAAGAGAAGGCAGCTCAGATATTCAAATATTTCGTTGAATACATGCATGACGGCGGCGAAGGACAGGTATTGTTCCAGAGCGGTGTGGAAGGCGTACACTGGGAGCAGGACGGTAATAATATCAAGCCGCTTCCCGATCTGTCAGACCCTTCCGCAGTGACGACGAGTATCTGGATTACCCCCTGGCTTTCCATTACCCCTCTGGAGGTGACAGATAAAAATTCCGTTATCGCAGATGCAGTGAAAAATTCTCTTGCCATTACAGATGCTACTGCACATCAGGTAGCAGTAACACCGGTTTCCGAAACGCTGAACAGAATTACCTCTGATTTGGAACTGGAGAAGGCAGATATTCTGGCAAAGGTTGTCATGGGTGAAATGACCGTGGAGCAGGGAGTTGCCGCTTATAAGGAAGTGGCAGAAGAACTGAATGTGGATAAGGTATTAAAGGAATTAAATGGTAATTAAGGCTGGTAATTAAAGCGGGTATTCCCCGGGATTTTGTCCCAGGGAATTTCCTGCGTTAAAAATAAAAGGCAGGCGCATTTGTAAGGACAAAAAGGCGTGGCGGAAAAGAGGATTGAGATGGCAGAACTGTGGTATGAAAAACCGGCACTGGAATGGGAAGAAGCGCTTCCTGTAGGAAACGGCAGACTGGGAGCAATGGTTTACGGCGGCGTGGACAGGGAGATTTTACAGGTAAACGAGGAAAGCATGTGGTTTGGCGGTGCCGTCAACCGGAATAATCCTGACAGCAGAAAGAATCTGCCCGCTATCAGAGAACTGTTGGACAAGGGGGAGATTTCCAGGGCAGAAAAGCTGATGGACGAAACGCTTTCCGGATGCCCGGAGGGGATGCACGCTTATCAGACTCTCGGTGAAGTCCAAATCTTTTTTGACAATCTGCTGGTTCCAGGAGTGAAAAAGAGCGGAAAAATAGGAAAAACCACTTTGATCCAGGGGACGGAGGAGTATCGCAGAAGTCTGAATCTGGAGGATGCAGTATGCAGAACCGGCTTCCGTATGGGAAATTGCAGATATGAGCGTGAGGTTTTTGCGTCCCATCCGGCAGATGCCATTTTGATGAGAATTACAGCAGAAGGAGAGGGAGAGGTTTCTCTTACAGCGCGTCTGCGCCGGGGAAGCTGGTTTGATGGCGTGAGAAAAACCGGGGAGAATGGAATCCAGTTATACGGCAATCTGGGCAGGGGAGGCTATGAATTTGCCATGGAGCTGCGTGCCCGGGCTGTGGGTGGAAAGGTTTTCACAGTAGGAGAATGTCTGCGGGTAGAAGGGGCAAGGGAGGTTGTTTTATATTTCAGCGCGGATACCACCTACCATTACAGCGCAGAGGAAAAGGAAGCGTGGCTTCGGAAAAGTCTGTGCGGGGAGCAGACAGGGGATGGAAATGCGGAGAATGAGGCAGCTGAAACCGGGGCAGAAAAAACAGAATCCGGGAAAGAGCGGTTTTCAGGGCTGACAGAGGAATTATCCGGCTGGGAGAGAAAAGAATATGACTACCAGCAGGCATTGCAGGCGCTGCTTTCTAAAAAACTGGCGGAGAGATTTGAAAGGCTGGACAAGGTGCCCTATGAAAAGCTGAAGGAAGAACATATCCGGGATTACAGAAGTCTTTATGACAGGTTTGCATTTGAAATAGATGGAGCAGAGGAAGAGGATGCCCGTTCCACAGAGGAGAGGATGCTGGCTGCAAAAGAAGGAAAACCGGATGTGGGGCTTAGCAAGCTGCTTTTTGACTTCGGGCGGTATCTGACGATTGCCGCAAGCCGGAAGGGCGGATTGCCTACAACTTTGCAGGGATTATGGAATAAGGACTTTTTCCCTGCCTGGGACAGCAAATATACCATCAATATCAATACGGAAATGAATTACTGGCATGTGGAGCAGTGCAATCTGTCAGAGTGCCACCTGCCATTGTTTGAGCTGCTGAAGAAGGTGCAGAAGAACGGAAGGTACACGGCAAGACAGATGTACGGCTGCCGGGGCTTTGTGGCACATCACAATACGGATATTCATGGAGATACGGCGCCCCAGGATACCTGGTATCCGGGAAGCTACTGGGTTATGGGAGGAGCATGGCTTTCCACCCATCTCTGGAGTCATTACTGTTATACCCAGGACAGGGAATTTTTAAAGGAAGCTTTTCCGATTATGGCGGAGGCAGCCTTATTCTTTGTGGATTTCCTGATAGAAAAGGACGGTTATCTTGTGACAAGCCCGTCAGTTTCGCCGGAAAACACCTACATACTCCCCAACGGGGAAAAGGGCTCCTGCTGTATCGGGGCAACGATGGACAACCAGATTCTGAGGCATTTGTTTGGAGATTGCCTGAGCGCATGGGAAACTCTGGGAGAAAAGGAATATGACGGATGTGTCATAGACGGTGTGGAGGATATTTCCGAACTGATGAAGCAAATCAGAGAGTGCAGGGACAGACTGATGCCTGACCGTATCAGTAAGAGTGGACGGATTATGGAGTGGATGGAGGATTACGAGGAGGCAGACCCGGGACACCGCCATATTTCCCATCTGTACGGGCTGTATCCGGCGGGGCAGATTACGGTGGACAAAACTCCCGAACTGGCAGCCGCTGCGAGAAAGACGCTGGAATACCGACTGTCCCACGGCGGAGGACATACCGGCTGGAGCAGGGCGTGGATTATGAATCATTATGCCAGCCTCTGGGACGGAAAAACCGCCTATGAAAATATTAAGAAGATGCTGGAGTTGTCTACCTATCCTAATCTTTTTGACCGTCATCCACCTTTCCAGATTGACGGAAACTTTGGCGCCTGTGCAGCTATGTGCCGGATGCTGGCGCAGAGTGATATGGAGAGGGTGGTTCTGCTGCCTGCGCTGCCGGAGGAATGGGCAAACGGCAGTGTGCGGGGGCTTCGGTTGGCAGGAAATGCAGAACTGAATATGCAATGGCAGAATGGGGAGCTTGTCAGAGCAGAAATCAGAGCAGAAAAGGATTATGACACTACAGTCATATATCGTGGAAAGTTCAAAAAAGTAAACTGTAAAGCCGGGGAGAAAATAAGTCTGGTATGAATATAAAGAAGGTATTTCAAAATGCGGTATTCCGGTTCCTGATTTCCTATCTGCTGGTGCTGGTGGTTCCCATGCTGATAGTCAGCATGGGATTTCAGGTGGCTTTCCGGATTGTGGAAAACAATTTGAAGGTAACGCATATCAATATGCTCCAGCGGAGTGCGGATGTTATCGAGAATGAACTGCTGGATATGGAAACTCTTGCATTACAGGTTGCCAATGCCAGTTCTATTCTGGATATGGCAGGCCGGAACAGAGGGGATGAAAATTATATCATGACGGCGCTGGATGCGTTGGATGATTTTACGCTTTACCTGAATTACCGGGACATTGAACTGATGAAATCCCAGAGCGCCTATATCTACTTCCGCAATACGGATTTGGTGATGTTTGAGAAAAGCTATTATACACCGGAAATTTTTAAGACCTATCTGGAAAAATGGGGTATTTCCTATGAAGAATGGCGGGAAGAGATGCAGAATCCGGAACTGGTGGCACCGGAATTTGGCAGAATGGGGGAAGGATTTGCCTATGTCTTTCCTTTCTCCAAGAGAATGTTCGGGGAGAGGCAGGGCGTGATTGTTTTTCAGATTGATGAGGATATGCTTTTTGAAAAAATGCGTTTTATCAACAATCTGGACAGTCAGGAAACTTATCTGGTGGAAATCCTGGATGCATCTGGGGAGCAGTTGTGGGTATCCAATACACTGGAGCAGTTCCCAAATCTGGAACCGGAAGAGCTGCAGGCGGGATATCTGGAAAAGGATGGTTTAAGTGTAATTGCTGCCCGCTCGGAAGCCCTGAACTGGTATTATGTGCTGGCACTGCCGGTGCAGGAGAGTCTGGCGGAGCTGGCAGCCCTGAAAAATACAGTACTTCTGCTGATGGTAGCGGCAGTGCTTGGCAGTATGGTGCTGTCCCTGGTTCAGGCGGTGAAAAAAGGGAAGCCTGTGGAGGAAGCGTTGCAGGCTTTGACACCTGCGGGGGAGGCTCCGGAGCAGTATGCCAATCTGGGCACGGCGGTATCCGGGATGGTAAAGCGGCATGAGGATATTCTGGAAGAGGTGGAGAAAAACAGATTCCGGTTACAGAAGAATTTTTTTGATGAACTTTTAAAGGCGGGTTTCAGCACTGAGGCACAGCTTCGGGCAGAAGCGGAAAAAGTGGGGATTGATATTGATAATCAAATCTATCAGACCGCTTATGTCCAACTGTTTTCAGAAAATGATTTTTCCACGGTGGATGCCCAGACCATAAATGAAATTAAAATCCTGTCCCAGTTGATGAAGAACCATCTGAGGGAGAGCTGTGGTAATAGTGTCTGGTTCCATAAGAAAAATTATAATTCCGAAATTGCTATTTTTGCCATCGACCATATGGAAGAGGACGTAATTGACTTTATCCGGGAAACGATGGCGTGGATGCGACAGGAGTGTCAGGTGGAAATCAGCAGCGGAATCGGCGGAACCTGTAATAATCTGCTTTTAATCTGGCGCTCCATGGAAGAGGCTGCAATAGCGCTGGAGAACTGTACCAGAGAAAATCCCGTCGTTGGATATCATGTGGATTTAGTAAACAGCAGCGAGTACTATTTTCCGGCTATTGCGGAAGAAAAGCTGAAGGAATGCCTAAGTGCCGGACAATGGCAGGAAACAAAGGATATTCTGACTCTTCTGGAAACGGAGAACTGTGGCAACAGGTCCCTGCGCAGGAGCCAGTTTATAAAACTGAACAGAAGAATTATGGATTTGCTGGGGTTAGCCTGGAAGCAGGAAGAACTGAAGGAAAAGGCATTCTGGCTGAACGAGGTGTTTATGCAGCCGGAAATTTCCGGAGGAGAGTACTTCCAACGATTGCGACAACTGTGTCGGAAAATCTGTAATGATAATGTGGAGAAAAAACAGGAGCAGAGAGGGCTTTTAGTAGCGGAAATCAAGGAGTATATCAGAGAACATTACTGCGAGCCGGACATGGGACTTTCCAGAGTGGGCGGTGAATTCAGAATGTCGGAAAGTTATCTCTCCACCCTCTTTAAGGAGCAGTCGGGAGGGAATTTTGCAGATTATGTGGAAGCCCTGCGGATTGAAAGAGCCTGTGAGCTTTTGCAGAATACGGATAATACAGTCAATGATGTGGCGGAAGCTGTTGGCTATAACAGTGTGCAGTCCTTCCGGCGTGCGTTTAAGCGTGTGAAGGGAGTCAGTCCCAAGGAAGTGAGGGTATAGTGTGAAAATATGCCTGATAGCATATTTTTCGCAAGTCATATTTATATGACTTTGGCTATATTGTGCCGCAGGCGTCACAAAGTAGCCATTAAAAGCAGAACTGAATCTGAAATTCAGTTCGCGATTTCTTCGGCAAAGGAATGCCTGCGGAATGGAGATTAGTATGAAAACAATCTTTGAATTTATCGCAGCGGGGGATACAAAAAAGCTGCAGGAATTTTTAGACCGGGAGCCCCGGGGAATGGATGTGATGGACGAGGCTGGAGCTTGGGCATTACATCGGGTGATGGAAAGCGGAAATCTGGAGATGGCAGAATTTGTGGTGGAATATGCCATTGTGAATTTGAATCTCACAGACCGGATTGGAAATACGGTGCTTCATTATGGAGTGAAATCCGGCTGTCTGGAACTGGTAAAATATCTGGTGGAACGGGTAGGCAGCGAGATAACCCAGGCAAATAAGAGGGGAGAAACGCCCTACGATGTGTCGCTGCAGCCGGATAAGGGAGAAATCAGGCAGTATTTTGAAGAAAAGCTGGGTGCGGGGGAGGCAGAGCTGTATCATAATCCTGTGTATCGGGGAATGCATCCTGACCCTGCGGTTATCCGGCAGGGAGAGGATTATTATATGGTCAATTCCTCTTTCCATTTCTTTCCCTGTATTCCCATTTCCCATTCCAGAGATTTGATTCACTGGGAAACGATAGGGTATGCCATTACCAATCCTGAATGGGCGAAACTGGAAAAGCTGGAGGGAGGAAGAGGCTACTGGGCGCCGGATATTTCTTATTTTGAGGGCAGATATTACATTACGGCAACCTACCGGCTGAACGAGGAGGACCGTCCGATGCGGCTGCAGATGGTAACGTCTGCTGACAGACCGGAGGGACCTTACTGCGAACCGGTCTTTTTAGAGGAGAATGGAATAGACCCTTCTATATTCACGGATTTGGATGGAAAACGATATATGTTGTTGAACCGTGGAGCGAGAATTTTTGAAATCAGTCCCGATGGGAAGAAAATTCTTTCCAAGCCCCGGCTTTTGTGGTATGGGGAGAATAAGAAAGCATCCGAAGGCCCTCATTTGTTGTATAAGGACGGCTATTACTATCTGTTTATGGCAGAGGGCGGCACCGGAATGGGGCATCGGATATCGGTTGCCCGTTCCAGAAGCCTTATGGGTGTTTATGAAAGCTGCCCCTATAACCCGATTTTGCGTCAGTGGGATGAGAACAGACAGTTACAGTGTTGCGGACACGGAATGCCGGTGGACACTCCGGAGGGAGATTGGTACATGGTCTATTTGTGTACCAGACCGGGAGAAAGCGGATATGCCATGCAGGGGCGGGAAACGGCAATAGACCCGATTGTATGGACTTCCGACGGCTGGCCATTGGTCAATCAGTTGAAGGGACCTTCGGATTTGCAGAAAATGCCCGAAATCAGCATGGACAAAGAAGAATCCGGCGGGGGAGCAGCAGAACCATGTGTGGACGAAGCAAAATCCTGTGAGGGAGCAGCGGAACCATGTGTGGACGAAGCAAAATCCTGTGAAGGAGCAGCAGGATCTTGCACGGACACAGTGGAATCCTGCAGGGATGGAAAAATTTTCTGCCGGGACGGACAGGGCGACTGGCTGACTGTCCGGGGATTTGTACCCGGTACCTTTGAAAAGAGGGAAGGGGAACTTGTGTTGCAGGGTAATGGAAAGGATTTGTATGCTCCGGGATATGCCTGCACCCTTTTGCAAAGACAATGTGAAAGCTGTTTTACAGTAAGTTATCAGGCAGAGGTGGAAGCAGAGGCAGGACAAAAGTCTGAACCTGAAGCGGAACAGGACAGCAGACTGAACAGACAGGCATCAGATTTTGATTTACAGAACTGGGACGCGGGGCTGACCTGTTATTATGACGAAAACAGTTATCTGAAGCTGGGAATTTGCCAGAGGAATGGGCAGGCAGGGATTCTTGCGGCAGAGTATGTGGATGCCGGTTATGTAACGAGCTGTTTTGTACCAATGAATTTATGGATAGATTCCGAAAAAAGAACCTTACAGGCAGAGCTGAAAATTGAAACGGAAAATCTGACAAGAAAGCTGTATGCAAGAGGAAAGAATGAGGCATGGCAGCAGGTGGCAGTATTGGAAAATACGATTTATCTGAGCAGTGAAGGACTGAAAAAGGGAAAACGCTTTACCGGTGCCATGTGGGGCGTCTATGTCAATGGAAAAGTAACGGGAAAGTTTAAAAAGACTCCATAAAAGGGAGGATGCCAGGGAACCGGGTTCCCTGGCATTTATTATGAAAAAGTTATTTAGTAAACAATGAACTGTAACTTGCTTCGTTTTGATGATTTTAGTATAAGCAAAGAAAATGTCTAAAGAATGAGGTTAAATTAAAGATTCATTAAACGATTTATGAACAAATTATGAACGTAAGTCTAGCGCTCTGCCAGCTTTTCCGGTTCCGGATAATCTACCCCAAAGGTGTCTACGGTAACGGTTTCCATAATCTGGTCCTCCCTGGGTCTGTCGTTCCAGTCGGTCGCAGCCTCGGCAATTTTGTCTACAACATCCATACCCTTGATGACCTTACCGAAAGCGGCGTACTGACCGTCAAGGTGAGGGGCATCCTTATGCATGATGAAGAACTGGCTTCCGGCGGAATCGGGAATCATGGTTCTTGCCATGGAAAGCACGCCCTCTGTGTGCTTCAGGTTGTTTTCTACGCCGTTCTGGGAAAATTCTCCCTTGATGCTGTATCCGGGACCGCCCATGCCGGTTCCCTCCGGGCAGCCGCCCTGAATCATAAAGCCCTTGATAACGCGGTGGAAAATCAGACCGTCATAAAACTTTTTGTTAATCAGGCTGATGAAATTGTTGACGGAAATGGGAGCAATTTCAGGATAAAGCTCTGCCTGGATTTCATCGCCGTTTTTCATGTGAAATGTTACTATCGGATTTTTTGCCATAATAAAATTCCTTTCTTGAAAATATGAGTTATAATGTCATTAGTACATTGTAATGGAAAAAGAAATTGTATGCAAGGGTGTGATGAAAATGTCCGGTGAGAAAAAATACAGGGTAGAACTGGAGGGAAAGGAGGATTTCCTCTGGATAACAGATAACAGGGAGCAGGCAGAGGAATGGAAGGCGCAGGGAAGGGCTGTGCTGATTTATCTGCATGAGGGAAACAGGGGGCAGGATTTCTCCGGGTTCCGGTATGCGGTAGAAGAGCCGGAGGATTTGGATGAGGTTTATGTGGAGAGAATTTACAGGCGGTTGAAGGGGCTGCCGTGGAAAATTCTGGAAACAGAGAGGTGTATTGTGCGGGAAACCACGGAGGATGATGTAGAGGATTTTTACAATATCTATCAGGAGCCTGCCATTACAAAGTATATGGAAGGGCTGTTCCCGGAGAAGAGTGCGGAAAGGCAGTATATCCGGGAATACATTGAAAAAGTGTACGGATATTATGAATTTGGTGTCTGGACGGTTCTGGAAAAGGAAAGCGGCGCGGTTATCGGCAGGGCGGGTTTTTCTTACAGGGAAGGATACGAGGAGCCGGAGCTTGGTTACATTATCGGTGTTCCATGGCAGCGAAAGGGGTATGCGGAGGAGGTATGCCGGGGGATTCTGGATTTTGGCTGGAAGGAACTGGGCTTTGGGGCGGTACAGGTGCTGGTGGAAACAGAGAACGAGCCGTCCCTGCATCTGTGCAGGAAGCTGGGATTTACCGGGGAGGAAATTGTTCAGATAGGCGGCAGGAAACATTACAGATTAGTAAAGACAGGGTAATCAAAAAAATCAAAAAAGTTGTAATAAAAAATTAAATTTATAGTTGACAGGCAAAAAAGAGGGTGCTATACTCACCTACATAAAGCAAAGGCGCTATGGAAAACATCCGTAGTGCCTTTATTGTTTTACAGGAAAGACCAGCCTGTAAAACAATAAAATACATAAGAAAGGCGGGAAAAACCGTCTGAGAAAAGAGCGATGCAACGGGGCTTCGTAAGGGAGAGTCCTGGCGTCGCTTATTTTATTTTGAGGAGGAAAAAATTATGACAGAAGAAATCATGAACGCAGTCAGTGGACAGGTTTTTGGTGTCTGGTTCCTGATTGGCGCCGCACTGGTCTTTTGGATGCAGGCCGGGTTCGCCATGGTGGAAACAGGTTTTACCAGAGCGAAAAATGCAGGAAACATTATTATGAAGAATTTAATGGATTTCTGCATTGGTACAGTAGTATTTATTTTAATTGGTTTTGGACTTTTACTTGGTGAAGATTTAGTGGGATTCATTGGAAAGCCCGGGTTTGACATCTTTACCGCTTACGAAAATTTTGACTGGTCTAATTTTGTATTTAACCTGGTGTTCTGTGCGACAACGGCAACTATTGTTTCCGGTGCCATGGCAGAAAGAACAAAATTCCTTTCCTATTGTGTATACTCAGCAGTCATTTCTGCCTTGATTTATCCCATTGAGGCACATTGGATTTGGGGCGGTGGCTGGCTGTCACAGCTTGGTTTCCATGATTTCGCAGGTTCCTGTGCAATTCATATGGTAGGTGGTATCAGTGCATTGATTGGTGCAGCAATTCTGGGACCCCGCATTGGCAAATTTACAAAGGATAAGAGCGGTAAGATAACAAAGGTACATGCATTCCCGGGACATAACCTCCCGATTGGCGCCCTTGGTGTATTTATTCTGTGGCTTGGCTGGTATGGATTTAACGGTGCAGCATGTACCTCTGTAGAACAGCTTGGTTCTGTTTTTGTAACAACAACAATTGCTCCTGCAGTTGCAACAGTTATGTGTATGATTTTTACCTGGATTAAATATGGCAAGCCGGATGTATCCATGTGTCTGAATGCTTCTCTGGCAGGTCTGGTTGCCATTACGGCTCCCTGTGATGTAACAGATGCTTTTGGAGCAATTGTTATCGGAGCGGTTGCGGGTGTACTGGTTGTATTCGGTGTATGGCTTCTGGATTACAAGCTGCATGTGGATGACCCGGTTGGCGCGGTTGCAGTACACTGTATGAACGGTATCTGGGGAACGATTGCGGTAGGTCTGTTTGCTACCAATACTGCACCCGGTTACAGCATTGCAGATGCAAATGGTGTAGAGCTTACAGGACTTTTCTATGGCGGTGGATTTAAACTGTTAGGACTTCAGTTGTTGGGCTTTGTTACTGTTGCAGCATGGACGGCAGTTACCATTACCATTACGTTCCTTGTTATTAAGAAGGTTATCGGACTTCGGGTATCAGAGGAAGAGGAAATTGTTGGTCTGGATGCAATGGAACATGGTTTATCCTCTGCTTATGCAGGATTTTCCATTATGGATGTTTCCGATGGTGTTATGGGTATCAACGAGAATACAGATTTGGGAGAGGACAGCTATGTTGCCGCTTCCGAAACAAAGAAGGCAGCCGCAGTTCCTGTGACAGAAATTCCTTCTGCAGCAGCTACCGGTATTTATAAGGTAGTTATCATTGCAAAGATGAACCGTTATGACACTCTGAGAAAGGCTATGAATGATTTGGGTGTAACGGGTATGACTGTGACAAATGTTATGGGCTGTGGCATCCAGAAGGGTGCAGGCGAGATGTACCGTGGTGTTGAAATGGATGTTACGCTGCTGCCGAAGATTAAGGTAGAGGTTGTAGTCAGCAAGATTCCTGTTGCAGATGTTATTGAAGCAGCAAAGAAGGCACTTTACACCGGTCATATTGGTGATGGCAAGATTTTTGTTTATAATGTGGATAAGGTAGTAAAGGTTCGTACTGGCGAAGAAGACTTCGCCGCTTTACAAGATGTCGAATAACGAGCCATGCAAAAGTACATGCCTTTTGCAGCGGAGAGAGCTGGCTCGCGGAGCGGCAAGAAGGCATGTACTTTTATAGGGCGAAGCCCGAACATGAAATAAGCAGCGGAGCTGCTTATGAATGAGCATGGCGAGAAGAGCCATCCAGCCTTTTGCAGCGGAGAGAGCTGGCTCGCGGAGCGGCAAGAAGGCATGTACTTTTATAGGGCGAAGCCCGAACATGA
>ENA-UESE01000659-UESE01000659.1-human-gut-metagenome-genome-assembly--contig:-NODE-659-length-35921-cov-82.056272_pt1 | contig 35921 bp, 40 predicted proteins | sample MGYA00242995_ERZ507996 | MGnify/ENA primary metagenome ERZ507996 (study PRJEB26167, sample SAMN06115489) | human gut metagenome | host: Homo sapiens | place: China:Sichuan | collected 2015-04-15... | reverse complement strand
CTGCGGCGAAAAAGGAAAGTACCGGCGGGGTTTAGGAAGACACGATGGTTTGACAGAACGGTTTTGTCCGGATCCGTTGCAATCGGAGTACATCCGTTGTCAGCGGACTTTTGCCGTATTGCATGTGTCGTATTTGTTTCGTTATTGAAACACCCGTGCTTACAATGAATTGCAATTGTGAAAAAGTTTCTTTTAACAGGAGTGTTTTTTTGGGGGGGCCGGGAACCGGCGGAAAAACGAACCGGCCGGGACGGAATGTAAAAATCCGCCGTTTGAAAAAACGACGGATCGGGTTTGCGGACGGCGGTTTCGACATTGTGCGAATGAGGCGGAAATCAGGGGATGATATCCAGTTCTTTCCATGCCGGCGGCAGTAGTTTGAAACTTTCCTTCCACAAATCCGCGCTGATGTCTTTGAAAAAATAGTCGACGGAAACGTTCATCAGCTGAGCGGTATACCATAGCCTGCTGGCGGAAATTCTGTTCAAGCCTTTTTCGTATTTCTGAATCTGCTGGAAAGTGATGCCCAGCAGGGAGGCCAGTTTGCTCTGGCTCCAGCCTTTGGCAATGCGAAGTTTTTGGATTCTGCTGCCGACATAAACGTCGATCGGGTTTGCCGTGCCGTCGTGCCGTTTGCCGCGAAAAGTTTTATTTTGCCCAGTCATAGGTTGTCCTTATGTCAAAAGTTCCAAAATAAAACCACCTGTTTAAGGTGGTCGGGGAGTTCAACAATCATATCAAACATGACTCCTTAAGCCTTTAAAATCCGGATGCGCGGATTTCTGAACATACACTTAAGGCTCCCCGACCACTTATCGGGGATATAAAGGCCTGCCGGGAACGGCAAGCGTGTCGGCGCTATATCCTACGCCGGTTTGATACGGGCTGTTGAAAGCCCGGCATTGTTAAAAATGCCTTGTGACCAGCGAAATTTTTTCGTGTGTCAGGCGGCAATTTAAACTAAAAGTTTTAAATATTCAATAAAAAATTGCAAAAAAATAAATATTCCCTTAATAAAGAAAGGTTCTGGTATTGTTCTTAAAATGCAAAAAAGGATTGCAGGCACGGGAATTTTCTTATAATCTGCCGCTATCGGGATTTATCGGGGAAAAACAATGATTGCAAAACTGCGGGGTATTGTTGACGGGCTGGGCGAAGACTATGCGGTGATTGATGTCGGCGGCGTCGGTTATCTGGTATTTGCTTCCAACCGCACACTGTCAAAACTGACGCGGGGAACGGAGGTTTCCCTGTGGATTGAGACGGTTGTCCGCGAAGACAGCATCAGTCTGTACGGATTTTTCCACCCTTTGGAAAAAGAGTGGTTTTTAACGCTGACAAAAGTACAGGGCGTGGGGGCAAAAGTCTGTCTCAGCATTTTGTCGGTGCTTTCGCCGTCGCAGCTGGCTCAGGCGGTTGCCGCCCAGGACAAGGGATCTTTTGCGCGGGCAAACGGGGTCGGGCCGAAGCTGGCGGCACGGATCGTCAGCGAACTGAAGGGCAAGACGGTCGGCTTGCCGCAGGCGGCCGACACCGAGGAACTGGCGGCGGCGATGGCGCCTGACGAAGCCGGAACCCCGGCGGTCGTCAGCGACGGAGAAACGCCTTCCAAGGCCGTCGAGGATGCCATTTCGGCGCTTGTCAACCTCGGTTATCAGCGGATTGAGGCGTATCGGGCGGTCAATCTGGCAGCCGCCGGCCGGCCGGAAGCGGACGTCGGTTTGCTGATCAAGCTGGCGTTGAAAGAATTTGCCAACAAGGAAGTGTAGCTTATGGAAGAAAGAATTGTCACCCCGCATCAGCTGCCGGAAGACGAGGCGGCCGTCGGCGCGCCGGTTAATTTGCGGCCGACCGCGCTGTCGGAGTTCGTCGGCCAAAAGCAGGTATGCGAAAATCTGAAGATTTTTATCGAGGCAGCCAAAATGCGCCGGGAAGCGCTTGACCATGTGTTGCTGTTCGGCCCGCCGGGATTGGGCAAAACGACGCTGGCATCGATCATTGCCAAGGAATTGGACGTCAATTTTAAAGCAACTTCGGCACCGATGATTTCCAAATCGGGCGATCTGGCGGCGATTTTGACCAATCTTGAGGCTAACGACGTGTTGTTTATTGATGAGATTCACCGTCTGAATCCGGCGATTGAAGAGGTGCTTTATTCGGCGATGGAGGATTTTCAGCTGGATTTGATCATCGGGGAAGGGCCGTCCGCGCGGTCGGTCAAAATCGATTTGCAGCCGTTTACCCTGGTCGGGGCCACAACCCGTTCGGGGCTGCTTTCCACCCCGCTGCGCGAACGTTTCGGTATTCCGCTCCGGCTGGAGTTTTATTCTCCGGAAGATTTGCAGAAGATTGTGCTGAGAGGGGCAAAGCTGCTTAATGTGCCGATGTCGGAGGAGGGCGCGCGGGAAATCGCCTGTCGTTCGCGGGGGACGCCGCGGGTGGCCGGCCGGCTGTTGCGCCGGGTGCGCGATTTCGGCGCGATGGCGGCGGCCGGAAAGATTGACGCGGCGATTGCCGACGGCGCTTTATGCCGGCTCAATGTGGACAAATTCGGGCTGGACGCGTTTGACAAACGTTATCTCAGCTGTATTGCCCGCAATTACGGCGGCGGTCCGGTCGGAGCCGACACGCTTGCCGCGGCTTTGTCGGAAGAACGCGACACGATTGAAGAAGTGGTGGAACCGTTTTTGCTGAAGCTCGGTTTTTTGCAGCGCACGCCGCGCGGACGCGTGATTACCGACGTCGGCTGTGAATATCTGGGACTGCCGCGATTGAAGAAAAACATGTGTCAGTATAACGACCAAGACGATTTGTTTGAAAAGGAAACGGCCGGCTGAAAGAACCGGTGAGAATGAAAACAGTATGATGGCGGAAGCTGCCGCGGTACGGCGGCAGAGAAATTTGAAAAGGAGTGTTGAAATGGCAGAAGCGACGGCGCCGGCAGGTGCATGGAAAGACGGCAGGTTTTATTTTCCGGCCAGAGTGTATTACGAAGATACCGATGCCGGCGGCATCGTTTATTATGCCAACTATCTGAAATTTGCCGAGAGGGCAAGGACGGAGTTTCTCCGTGTAATTGGTTTTAACCAGCAACCCGGGCTGGAAGCGGACGAACGGGCCGGATTTGTGGTGCGGCATTGTGAAATAGATTACAGGGCGCCGGCCGTTTTGGATGATTTGCTGGAAATTTCCTGCGAAGTGAAAGAGTTCGGCGGCGCTTCGGCCGTGATTTGTCAGGAGATTGTCCGTAACGGACAGGTGTTGGTCAGTTTGGAAGTGAAAGTCGTTTATGTGTTGTTGAAAAACAAGCGGCCGGCAAGGATTCCGGCGGAACTGGCGGAAAAAATGCGCAGCTGCCGGTAAACGGTGTCCGGGGCGGGCGTTTGGTCAGAAGAGGCGGCGAAGCGGTTGATGGGAAAAGGGCAAAGGTTCGTGGAGTTTGCCGTTTAAGGCAGATAAACCGATACAAGGATGAAGCTGCCGTCCCGAAAAATGTGTCCGTTTTTCTGGATGGTTTTGTTTTTGGGCTGACTGTTCTGCAGCGGGAAGTATGCTGTTGAGCTATGGACATGCGGGAATATTCGGGTATAGGCAAAAAGTGCCGCCGGAGGTTGCCGAAAGAAAAGAACGGGCGTTGTCGGCAAAAGGCTCCGGCCGGTCGAAGGGGGAGTATGAAAGAAAGATGAAACGGCGGAAAACGGAGAACGAAAAATGCGGCCGGCAAGTCTGCCCGGGCAGCCGCCAAAGGCAGGGCAGAAGATAAACTTCCGGCAGCGGCAGAAAAGCGGTGCCGGGAGAAACCTGTCGGATAAAGACAAAGCGGGCAGACGGAAAGAGTCGGGAGCCGCGGGTGGCGAATGCCGGCCGCCCGGAAAAAGGGAAGTATGAAAAACAGGGGAAGAAAAACGGTAGCAAAGGATCGCCTTTAAGTGAGGCGAGGCGGCAGAAGTTAACGGGGAAAAGCTTTTGTTTTCCCCGTTTCGGTTGAACTATTTCCGTTTACGTTCGATCAGTTCGATTTTTATCTGTTTACCATAAAAGTCGAGCAATTTTTGGTAAACGTTCCAGGTTTTGTCATTGCCGTGTTCCAGCGAATCTATCTGGTGCCAGTCGAGACCGCTGTCTTTTCCGGCTGCCTCTACGCCGATTTGACGGCAGCGCCGGCAACGGCGCAGAAGGCGTTTTAACTGCTTTTTGATTTCTTTTTTTAACATTGTTTGTAGCTCCGTATTTTGTTTGATTTTAAAAAAGCAACCCTGATCCTGAAAAATCAGGCTGAAGGAATTGCCGGGCAAAAATTTTGTCATATCTTTACGGGCAGGGAAAGTATAAGTGCTGACAATGAATTCGGATGTTCGGGAGAAATCGTCCGTATAAACCGTCGAAGGAAGCTTGATTAAAAATGTTTTTTTCGATTTTTTCCCGAAAAAAACAGCTTTTCATATGGGAAAGCGAAATTTTCGTCCGTTTGTGGGGGGACGTCAATCTTGACAAGAATGGCGGCTTGCCGGCGTGGCGGAGAGGAAGGGCTGGGAAAAATTGGGCGGACGGACTGAGAGAAGCGGTGTGTTTGGCATTTAAGGAAGCGAAAAAAGGAAGAAAAAGCGGCTTGCTGGCGGGACGGAGAGGGAAGGCTGGGAAAAATTGGGCGGACGGGCTGAGAGAAGCGGTGTGTTTGGCATTTAAAGAAGCGAAAAAAGGAAGAAAAAGCGGCTTGCTGGCGGGACGGAGAGGGAAGGCTGGGAAAAATTGGGCGGACGGGCTGAGAGAAGCGGTGTGTTTGGCATTTAAGGAAGCGAAAAAAGAACGGAAGAGGGGACCGGCGTGGCGGAAAGGGAAAGTGCGAAAATATTATCCCGAAAACACGATGGTGTTTTCGGGATAATTGACACGGATGGTTATCGGGCAAACAACCGCCGGTGTTTTAATTTTTCTTCCGCAGTGGCATATGTCTAATATCCGAGCGCCATGGCGCAAAGCCAGCAGACAAGATATAAACCGGTCAAATTTGGTATCGTTTCCGTATATGCCAGAGTTGCCGGGGAGAATTTTTCGCCGGAAGCAAAATAAATGTCATCGTAACGATAGACATAAACGCGTTGCCCCAAGAACAGATGCCAATTGTCGCAGATATCGGTGCCTTGCGACAGGATGAACCGGCCGTTGTCAAGACGAATGCATGAACCTTCCTTTTCCCGGAGCGTTCCTTCCGTGACAAAAGACGGAGTTTTCCAGCCGGCGGACGCAAAAAACAGCATGGCCAGGGTGGAGCCGACGGTTATCATGATCCGTTTGTCTGTTGCTCGGCAGCAGTATGCGGCGCACCCGATGACGAATGCGGCCAGGAACCACAGGGCGCAGGAAGGCAAAATGTCGGCCGGCGAATATTTTCCGGCGGCAACGGCATTGCGAAGGGCTCTTGCATGCTCAATGTTGATGCGGCTGGCGGCAAATTTGTCACCGCAACGGTAAACGTAGATGTGGCCGCTGTCGGCGGAAATGTCACTTGAGGATAACGTTTGTTCGTTGAAAAAGTCTTTCGTCGAAGGCATGTGGTAATCATGCGGCAGTCCGTTTCGGATTAACGTGACTTTTTGATCCGTTGTCACCCGGCAGGTGTCCGCGGAGTCAATCAGCAGGCATTGTTCGCTTATTCTGCCGCAAGAGCAAAACAGAAGCGGGAGCAGCAGAAGAAGAAACGGGCATGATAAAATTTTTCTCATATTCGATAGTTTTAATTTGTAAATAATTTGTTTGCGGCACAACTATACGGAGCCGCGGCGGTTGTCAATTTTTTTCTGCACAAAATTAATTGATTGTTTAAGATTTTATGTTATCTTTCCGGCAAATAACAGGGCGCTTTGCCGGGCGTCTGATTTTAATTGTGAAAATGAGGTAGAAAATGGATACGCAGAATTTAGCAGAAGCTGCCCAGCAGATGTCTATGTGGGATATGGTTTGGAGCTCGGACACCGTGACCAAGGCGGTCATGATCGGGCTGATTGCCGCTTCCGTTTGGTCATGGGCGATTATTATCGAAAAAATCGGAACCTTGCGGCAGGTGAAGCAGCGTTCCCGCAGTTTCGAGTCCAAATTCTGGTCCGGCGGGTCGCTTGACCGGTTGTACGACAGCATCGGCAACAAGCCCGCAGATCCGATGTCTTCCATGTTTGTTGCCGCCATGCGGGAGTGGAAACGCACCAATATTCTGAAGTCGAAAACCGATCGCGGCCTGCGCGGCGTTTCCCTTCAGCAGCGTATCGAAAAGGCGATGACGGTTTCCATGGACAAGGAACTGGACGAACTGGATACCAGAATGGGCTTCCTGGCTTCGACCGGTTCGGTGGCGCCGCTGGTCGGACTGTTCGGCACCGTATGGGGAATTATCAACAGTTTTAACGCGATTGCCGCGACTCAGAGCAATTCGCTTTCCGCCATTGCGCCCGGTATTGCCGAAGCGCTGTTTACGACCGCGTTCGGACTGATTGCTGCGATTCCGGCAGTGGTGGCTTACAACAAGATTTCTTCGGATATTGACCGTTATGCCAACCGGCTGGAAAACTTTATGGCGGAATTTTCCAGCATTTTGTCCCGCGAAATTGACGATACGGCGATCAAGGCCGATATGGCAGGTGAATAATGGTATATTTCGTTTCAACCGACAAAAGCCGCAGCCGTCGGCCCAGGCGCCGCAACGCCGAAATCAACATTACCAACCTGATGGACGTGATGATGGTGCTGTTGGTGGTGTTTATGGTGGCGGCGCCGCTAATGACTTCCGGCATTGCGCTCAATCTGCCGAAAGTAGGCGGACAAAACCTGACCGGTAAGGAAACTTCCCTTAACATCAGCGTAGACAGCGACGGTTTTTATTATATCGGCAAGGAGGAAATTCCGGCTGAAAAAATCGTGGCCAAGGTTATGGCCGTACGATCCGCTAATCCTGACATCAGCGTGGTTATTTCCGGCGATACCGATGCTCAGTACGGACGGGTCATCGGGCTGATGGCAATGCTGAAAAACGCCGGCTTTGACAAAGTCGGGCTGAAAACGGAACCTGATTCCAACCAAACAGCGAAGAAGAAATAGGACTGATGAAAGCGGCTCTTTACAAATCCCTTGCCTTACACGCGGTTGTTTTTCTGCTGTTTATGGTCGATCTGCCGCTGTTTTGGCGTGAGGATATGGTGGTGAGCCAGCCGCCGATCATCGTTGATCTGGAGCAGGTAAAAATTTCGGAAATTACCAATCTGCCCGCCAAGGCCAAAATTGCCGAAGAAACCAAAACGCCGGCGCGTGCTAAAAAAATGCCGCCCAAACCCGAGCCGAAGCCCCGCTCCAAGCCGACGCCGCAGCCGCAGAAAATTGAACAGCCGAGCGTGATTGAAAGTCAGCCGGAACCGGTGCCGGAGGAAGCACCGCTGCCGCTGAAACAGGATTTTGTGGTGCCGCCGCAGCCTTCCAAACCCAAACTGCCCGATAAAAAGCCGGAACCGAAACGGCCGACGCCGTCAAAACCGGCGGCCAAACCGGAGAGCAAAAAAACGGCGCCGAAGAAAGCGGAAAAGAAAAAAACGCCGCAGGTCAGCGCCTTGAAAAACCTGATGGATTCCGTCAGCGAGCTGGAAAAAAGCCTGAGCGCCGCCGACAGCGAGGCGACGATCCAAAAGGGAACGGAAACCGCCAATACGGGAATCGAAGGCGGCAGCGGCGGCTCTTATTTTAGCGAGCTGTCGATTTCCGAAACCGATGCCATCGCCGCCCGTTTGCGCCAGTGCTGGAACCTTGATCCCGGCGCCATGGGGATTGAGGACATGATCGTTGAAATCCGCGCATATCTCAACCGCGACGGAACGGTTCAGAAAGTGGATATTCTTGATTCTTCGCGTTATAACCGCGACGTTTACTTCCGTTCGGTGGCCGACAGTGCCAGACGGGCCGTTTACATTTGTCAGCCTTACGGCGTTTTGCCGCAGAAATATGGTGATAAATATGACGTATGGAAAACTATGCTCTTGCGTTTTGATCCGATTAATCATACTGTAAGGTAATAAAAGGACGGAATTATGGCTGATATTAAAGTGATGCCGCTGAAAGGGCTTTTGGCGGAAAGTTTTTCCTATATGCGTGACAACGGCCGCGAGATGACGCTTTTTGCCGTTGCGCACATAGTGTTTCTGGTGGTCGGTTTTGAGCTGATTGACGGCTGGCACGATGTGTTTTTTCTGCCCTGGCTGGTGGCTTATTACCTTTACTGGTGTTTCTTTTTCCGTTTTTATTTTAAACGGCGTCCTTATCTGGCAACGCTGAAGTTGTTTGATACTCTGGTGCCGTCCACCAAAATTCTTGCCTTGACTTTTCTGGTGGTGACGGCTTTGCTGATGCTGCCGCTTATTCCGCCTTTTTTCGGCGTCGGTTCCGAATGGGCCGAGAAATACGGCATTTATTTGCAGCGTTACATGGAAGACAGCCGGACGGTTGACGGCATTACGGTCGTGATTATGACGCTTACCGCGCCGTTTGTCTTTTACCGTCCGATGATGGCCTGGATCAGTTCCCTGATCGGCCGCAGCGGTTCGCTGAAATCCGCTTTTGCAAGGACGAAGGGAAATTACTGGCGGATGACTTTTCTGGCGGCTCTGTTTGAACTTTTGTTCGCGGGTCTTGAGGCCGGCGGACAGGCGCTGGGAATCGGCAGCTGGCTTTCGATTGTCGCCGGTTCGCCGCTGGTGATTTATGTTAACGTTGTTCTGGCTGAAACGTATGATTATTTCTTTTTGGAGATTGAGGGATGAAAAAGACGGCATGGTATTGCGGCGCGTTGGTTTTGGCGGTGTTGAATGCGGTTTATCTGGCGCTGACGGCCGACAGCTTTTACCTGGAATATGTTAAGGACGAATTCGTTTACTGGGGATATCCGCAGTGGGGCTGGATGTATTCCGATCCGAAAATTTACCTTTGGTTTAACGTTTTATATCTGGCGTTTTTGCTTTTGCTATTTGCGGCCGGGCTGTTCCTGATCGGAAAGAAACGCCTGAAAACGGGTACGGCGCTTTTGCTGCTGCCGTTGCTGACGGCGGCGGCCTTCCTTTATATGCCGACATATAACTGGAATCGCCAGTTCGCCGTATTCAACGCCGAACGCACCAACGAAAACAGCCGCATTCCCGAAGGCAAATGGTGGGTGTCGCTTGACCAGATGCAGCGTTATTACGACGCTTCCCTCTGGGAACGGCTGAAAGGACGTTTCGGCCGCGGCGAATGGCCCGGAGGGTATGCCGTGTGGGGCGACTACCGGATTTGGCTGCTGCCCGATTTTTCGACCGATACGCTCGGACGCCGGGGAATGGTTTTTCACGGCGGAACCAAAAACAGTTCGCCGTGGGGAATTGACATGGGTGATGATATTATCGATTTTGCCATTCAGCTGCGGCAAAACAAAGGGCCGATGGACATTGAGGTCCGTTACGGCGATCAGGCTTCCTCCCGGCCGGCCGGAGAAAAAAGCGAAAACGAGAAAAGTACGGCAGAGTAGCTTTTGATACGGTAAAAAACGCGAAGACTTTCGGTTTTCGCGTTTTTTTTGCATAAAAGCCCCTGTCGGCGCCGAAACGGAATCAGCGGTAAATTTTGGTGACGGATATGACTTTGCCGAGGGTGGAGAGTTTGTCCGGTTTGCTGATGCCGATCGGCGGATAGAGCGGGTTGTCGGAGATAATGGCGGCCGAGTGGTTGAAATTGTCCAGCTGCAGCCTTTTGACAAAGACTTCTCCTTTCAGCGCAAACAGGTAAAGGCCGTCCGAAGTAGGGGTTTTGATGGAAACGTCGACCCAGATCAGGTCGCCGTCGCTGACGGTCGGCTGCATGGCATCGCCGCGGGCAATCATTGCTTTTATGCTGTCGGGGGCGGCAGGGGTGAGGACCCGGAAGACGTCTTCGCTGATCAGTTGTTGGCCGACGGTCTGGAAAACCGGTTCCTTTTCGCCGCCGGACGGATTGACGATGTCGATTTTGACCAGGTCTGCCGTCGCCTGCTTTTGCGGCTGTTTGCCGTCGGTAGAAGGGATCTCTCTGGAAAAACCGGAGTTGTATTTGGTAAATTCCTCCAGATCGAGGTTAAAAAAACGGGCGGCGGGAAAAACCTTGTTGACGGGAAAATCCCTTTTGCCGCCGAGGAGTTCCGATACCCTGGTTTTCTGCCATTGCAGCGCGTCGGCGACCTCTCCCTGCGAGATGTTGTTTTTCTGCATGTATTCTTTTAGCCATGTCCATTTGTTGTTCATATGTCTGCTCCTTTTATTACATATTATGTAATAAAAAAAACGGTTTGTAAATTACATAAATAGTATTGACTTTTATTACATTAAATGTATATACTGGCGACGGACAACGTTTTAAGGAGGAAATAACGGTGAAAAACGACGGATATATCGACAAGGCCGAATGTCTGCGCCGCGGATATGTACGCAAAAGCTGCGGCATTTACAAGATGTCGCTGCTGGAGAAATATGCTGCCCGGGGATGGCTCGAGCTTGGGGATCCCAAATATTCCCGGGAAGATCGTCTGCGGGCGGCAAAAAGGTTGCAAAAAGATTGCGAAATGTCGCATTTTATGTCGGTCGGCGTTTCCGGCACCCGCGAAAAGGTGGACGGAAAGGGAAAAAACGCCGATGACGTGGAAGCGATTTGCAAAGCCCGGGAACGTTATTTTGCGGCGGTTAAGCAAATTCCCGAGGAGTTTTGGCCGGTTGTGCGCGAGGTGTGTCTGGAGAATCGGGAAGCTGTTCTGACGGAGAAGGCGGGCGGACGGCGGAAACAGGAGATGAGTTATGCGGCAAAACGAGATTTGTGCCGCGGTCTTGACCGGTTGATAAGGTATTATTGGTCGGTATGAAAAAGGTATATGTTCGGTTATGTATTTAAAAAACTGTTATTATTTGTAATAAAATATTATTAAAAATTTTAGTTGTGTATTAGATTAGGTTTGATTTCGATTTTAAATGTAAAGGAATACAGCTATGAATATTCAAAAATATCAATATGTTAACGCTTATAACAAATATCAGAGGCCGGAGCAGCTGCGAAGTGATTTCCGGCATTTTCTGGCGATGGTCGAACGCTCTAAAATCAATACGCCGGCGGCAATAAATACATATAATTTGTTATGCGGAATTGAGGCGCTGCTCTGCCGTTACGAAACCGTAAGCAAAGAAACGATATTGGCGGTTAACGTTATTGACGATGTCGAGCGGTGCTCGGAATATTTGTTGAATTTGCATAACAAGGCGATGCATGAAGACGTTTACAATCCGAAAATGATTGTTGACGAACGATAGCGGAAAAGACCGTGCCGCCGGCATGTGATACGGGGTTTCAGGGGAACGGGCAAAAGAGAAACGCAGGCTTTTTTGCCCGTTCTTCGGGCGAATGATTTTGCCGTTTGGCTGTCGGCGGCTGCCGGCCGGGAAAACGGCGGCAGGGAAAATCGCCCCTGGTGCGCAAGATAGTCCGTAAAGACAGAACAGGATGGTTTTAAAAAATATTTTTCATAGCATATTGATTTTTATTATTAATTTTATATAACTTCGGAAATTATCCACAGTTTTTCATAAAAGACTTGATTTTTTCGACAATTTGTGGTATCGATTATTTCCATAATGGACGAATAGGGCGATTTTGCCGATTCGTCCGTTTTTTTATCTGCCGGACAAGTGTTTTTTGTTCCGGTGGTCTGGTATCTGACCAGGTTTCCGGCTGCGGCCGGAATTTTTGTTTCCGATGTTTTCATTGTTTCCTGAAGCGGGGCGTCGTTTTTTACGACGCCCTTTTTTCGTATGCGTGAGGAAGCGGCGCGCCTTCGGTTGGCGGAAGCGGCCGGGTACCGGACGGGCGAAAGCGCGTCTGCCGCCGGCGCGGAAAATTTTGCGGAAAAGCGTTGACGGTATGGTGGTTGAAAAAACGGCAGGAGAAAATGCAGAAGAAGTTAAAGGCAGACGAATATCGTCCCGAATATGCGGGAAAACTGGTGGCATGGTTTAAGAACGCACCTTTGTATATCCGGGAAACAAGAACGGTGTACAGCAGGAAAAACGACAAAAGCGAAGAGGTCAGCGAAAAAGTACCGGCGCCGTGTCCGACGTTTGTCCGGTTTGCCGACGAGATCGGCGTGGCGATCGGGTCGCTGGAAAAATGGCGGGAAAAACATCCGGAATTTGCCGAGGCCTATCTGAAGGCTGTTTTGTATCAGGAAGAATGGCTGATGAACGCGGCCGGTCTCGGATTTTACAATTCGTCCATGTCGATTACGGCTTTGAAGGCCAACCACGGCTGGGTTGAAAAGGGAGACGCCAAGAACCGGGCGGCCGACGGCGAGTTGAAGCAGGTGCTGGTGCGTTTTGTCGGCGATTGTGAAACAAAAGCGGAACGGAGGGTAAAAAATGAAGAAGATAACGGCGTGCATTCCGGAAATATTTGCGCCGCTGATGATGAAAAAATACCGGATTAAATTTTGTTACGGCGGCCGGGCCGGCGGCAAGAGCTATGCCTTTGCCGACAGCCTGCTGCTTTTGGGACGGAAAAAAAAGCTCTTGATCGCCTGTCTGCGCGAAATTCAGGATTCGATCAAAGATTCCGTGCATAAGCTGCTTTCCGACCGGATCGCCTTTTACGGGCTGAACGATTATAAAGTGTATGAAGACAGAATTGACAACCTGGTGACCGGCACCAGGTTTATTTTTAAGGGGCTGCGCGAACAGGACAGCCAGAAGATCAAATCGCTGGAAGGGGTTGATATTGCCTGGATCGAGGAAGCGCAGACGATCAGTAAAAAAAGCTGGGAGATTTTGGAGCCGACAATCCGCAAAGACGGATCGGAAATCTGGATTTCAATGAACCGGCTTTATGAAAACGATCCGTTGTGGACGGCGGTGGCGGCCAACCCGGACAAACGGACCTGGCTGCGGCGGGTCAACTATTGCGACAATCCTTTTTGTCCCGAAGAAATGCGTTATCTGGCGGAAAAATGCCGGCGGGAAAATCCCGAGAGCTACGAGCATATATGGATGGGAGCGCCGATGTCGCAGGGTAATGAGCGGCTGATCGGCGCGGCGGCGGTGCGACGGGCTTTTGAGCCGAAGATTGCGTCGACGACTTCACCGCTTGTGGTCGGGTTGGACATTGCACGTTTCGGTGACGACAAGACCACTTTTTGCTTTCGCAAAGGCCGGTTGTGCACGGGTTTTCAATGTTACAGCAAGCAGAGCAACGTGGAAGTGGCCAATATTGCCACCAACGTTATTGAGGAGTACCGTCCGCTCAGGATGTTCATGGATATCGGCGGGCAGGGAGCCGGTGTGTATGACATTCTGAAAGACAGAGGGTTCAGCGAAGTAATCCGCGGCGTTTACTTTGGTGAAAAGGCGCTGAAGACGGATCGTTATTTTAACCGGCGGGCGGAAATGTGGGACAAGATCAACCGCTGGCTGGAAGAACTGCCGCCGCCGCAGCTGCCGGCGGACGAGGATTTGTTTGACGAACTGGTGAGTGTGAACAAAAAGTTTGACGGCCGCGGCCGGCTGCAGCTGGAGGACAAAGAGGAAATCAAGAAAAAACTCGGACGTTCGCCGGACAAGGCCGACGCGCTGGCTCTGACTTTTGCCGAACCGGTGTATGACTACGGCGTTCCGAAGCTGTACGGAAACGGCAGAGTGTCGGTGGAAGAAATGTTCAGTCTGGCGGAAAAAACGTCCGGCGGCGGCTGGTGAAGTCTGCCTGCTGCAACGGACGGCTACTTTGCCGGGGGACGGAAAATTTCGGCAAGCATGATTTTCAAGGCGAAAAGGTCTTGTAACGGCGGGTTACCGGTATAAAAACGTAACCCTTTTATGAACGGACGGCAGGGACGGGAAGGAGAAACGGCGGAACGCCGTTTTTTGCATTTTTTGTTTGCTGTCGCGGCAACTGATTAATTTTTAAAAGGAACAAACAAATGAGTTATGACAGATTTAAGGATCAGCGGGAAGCCTATGAGGAAACCTGCCGGGTGATAGATAACGAATTCAATCGTCTGAATCTTGACGACTGGGGAGATCCGAAGCAGCCGCGGGGGATGAGCCCGCAGGAGATTGTGGCGGAAAGGAACCGTCAGCAGGCGGAGAAGTGGAATAATGCCAATCCGTTGTGGGAAGGTTTGAAAAGCATGGATCTCGGGGACTGGCTGGACGTCGGCGGTCAGGCGCTGCAGGGAGCGGAACGGGTGGCCAGCGGCGCGACGTTTGGTGCTTATGACTGGTTGAACCGCACGTTGGGCGGAAACTATGCGGAACGTAAGCAGCGGTTGCAGGAAGCTGCCGACAGTGCCGGGATCGGTCTTTTGAACGAATTAACCGGTGCCGGGCTTGAACTGGCCGGAAATGTTGCCGGCGGCGGCGGTCTTTTAGGCAAGGGACTGATCAAAACCGGTTTGAGAGGTTCAAAGCTGGCGGCGGTCGGCGGCGGAATTGACGGGATGCTGAATGCCGGTTTTGCTACGGAAAATTTGGCCGATCTGCCTCAGAATCTGCTGATCGGAGGGATATCCGGCGCCTTGGGCGGCTACGGCATGGACAAAACGCTGCGTAAAGGCATGACGGCTTTGGGACCGTTTTTGGCAAAACACAGCAAGAGCTTTAATGAAATTGCCAATATGAAAAACGGCGTTACCGGTGAGAAAGGGTTTAACAAGTCCATGCGCATGGCTCGAAAAATGCAGTCAGAAGGGAACATCCCGACGTGTTATCCGGCCAATATGCAGGAGGCAAGGGACAATGCGATTGCGGCCAGCAAAAAGAAGTACGACAGTCTGGCTTCCGCCGGCGATTTGGAGATTTTGGACATTACCAACAAACTGGAAAATTTGCCGTCCGCTTCCATGACTCCGTTAAAATATGATACGCTGCCTCAGTATCAGACCCGTTTGAGGCGGGAAGCGCAGAAAAGCGGTATGGGACTGTATGGCGACATTAACCATTTTACCAAAGACGGACGCAAAAAAATGGTGCATACGCTTAACCGGACTCTCAAAGCACCGGATATTTCCATGTTGAAACAGGAACCGGAAGGTTTCAGACTCTATACGATGAGAAAATATCAGGCCGACGGGCAGAAACCGATGTATGATTTGCTGATGCAGAGAAATGAACAGGAAATTTTCAACAAGTTTGCGACCGATAAACCGAGATATATAGCTGAACAGTTTACCGGACCGGCGTTGTCTTTGAAATCGACAAAGTCGACGAAGGATGACCTGGGAGCGATTATGTTTCCGAACAAGAACATATATTTGTCGAAAATCGGCGGTCTTGTTCGGGAAAATTCGTTGATGCAGGATGCAATCAATAACGTCAAGACTCAGAATTCCGCCTTTGCCAATCTTCCGGACACCGATTTCAAAGTGTTGGAGGCTGCCGGGCGCTATCTTGACGACGGCGTGCGCCTGAACCGGTTTCCGGCCGGCGGTGCGGAGGACGGCACCGTCCAGCAGCTGTATAAGCTCATGGATGAATTGCAGCCCGACTTTCCTTCGTATCGGGATACGCTTGATGCCAGGTATAATCGTGAGATTGCGAAGAATCTCGCAAATCGTCCGGTGCAGCTTTATGACAGAATCAACAATATCAGCAATGCAAGGTTGGATGCGTCGCTGCCTATCAGCGTCAGCGGCGATTTATCAAAATACTGGGTCAAATAGTTTTCTGACGGCGGTGCGGAAATGGCGCCGTCGCGGAGAAAACATTTTTTTTAAGGAGGTAATATGAAGATCAAGGCAATTGCCGACCGGATATTTGTCCGGTTGGAGCCGGAAGCGGAAAAAACGTCCGGCGGGGTTTTGCTGGTTTCCGACATCCCCGAACCGAGAACCGTCGGCGTTGTGGAAAGCGTCGGCGGGCAGGTGAAAGGGATAAAACCGGGCGACAGGGTGTTGTTTCATGTTTTTGATGAGCTGGAAACGCCGGTAAAAGATGTGGTCGCCGTGCGCGAAAACAGTATATTGGGAGTGTTGTGCGATGACTGAAGACAAGACGGACGAACGCGGTCTGGTTGAAGAATGGCTGAAAAAAATCAACGAAGCGGAAAAGGTCTATGCCAAATATTATGAGCTGGTGGATGAAACCAGGGATTTTTACAAGGACAGCAAAGGCAGCAAAAGCGGCAAATACAACATTTTCTGGTCTTCGGTCGAAACGCTGAAGCCGTTTCTTTATTTCAAACAGCCGAAATTTTATGTCGAGCGTTCCAACAAAAATGCCGGCAAAGCCGAAAAACTTGCCTGTGAAATGTTGGAAAACGCTCTGAAGTGGGATTTGGAGCAGTTTGATTTTGACAGTGTGATCAAATATGCGAGAAATGATTTTCTCATTTCCGGTGCCGGGATTGTCTGGGAACAGTACAAGCCGGTGATTGAAACGCAGCCCGATCCGCTTGATCCGGAAAGCGAAATTGCGGTCAAAACCGGAGAAAAAGTGGAATCGGTTTATCTGGATCCGAGATATTTTCTGACCGACACCGACCGGGTGGGCGTGTGGGAGGACGTGACCTGGATCGCACGCAAAATTTATATGGACAGGGAAGCCGCCGAGGAGGAGTTTGACGAAGAATTTTCGGAAAACAGCGGCGGACGGAAGGACGTTTGCATATACGAAATCTGGGACAAGACTTCGGGCAAAATCTACTGGCTGTCACGGGCGGTTGCCGACAAGTTTCTGAAAGTAAGCGACAATCTGCTGAACGTCAACGGCTTTTTCCCTTGTCCGAAACCGATTTTCGCCACCATGACCAACAACAGCATTATCCCGGTGCCGGATTATTGCATGATCCGGGAAATGTTAAACGAGCTGAACGGCATCAATTCGCGGATGAAGCTGACGATGCAGGCTTTGAAGGTGAGCGGCGCTTATGACAACGCTTTTCCCGAACTGGCTGACATTTTGAGCAAAGACGTGACGCTGGTGGCGGTGAGCGACTTTGTCAAACTGCGGGAAAACGGCGGCATCCGCGGGGTCGTTGACTTTGCACCGATCGAACAGTACGTGACGGCGTTGGAACAGCTGGCTGTTCGCCGGCAGGACGTGATTGCGAGCATTTTTGACGTAACCGGGGTCAGCGACATCATGCGCGGTTCTTCCGACGGCAGCGATACGGCGACCGCGGTGGTTAAAAAGACCAATTTCGGGACGTTGCGCAATCAGGACCGGCAAAACGACATGCAGCGTTTTATCCGTGATCTGCTGCGGATCAAGGCGGAGATTATCTGCGAAATGTTTGATCCCGAACGGCTGGCCGGTTTTCTTGATCAGGCCAAGCGGCAGGATGCGGCTTTGGTCAATCAGGCGGTTAATATCCTGAAGACCGAAAAACTGCGGGGAATGCTTTTCAGCGTGGAAACCGACGCCGTCTTTAACCGCGAGGAGGAAAGCGGCAAAACGATCAACGCCGTTAAGACGATCAATGAAATGGTGACGGTGGCGCTTTCCACCGTCAGCCAGCAGCCGCTTCTGCTGCCGCTTTACAAAATCATGATCGATTCCGTCGTAGACACGCTGCCGCGCGGACGGGTGTTTGAAACCGTGCTGGAAAAAGTGTTTGCCGACGTGACGGCGTTTTTGGAACAACAGCAGCAGGCACAGCAGATACAGCAACAGCAAATGCAGCAAATGCAGCAGCAGGCGGCGCAGCAGCCGCAGCAAAATCCGATGCTGGCGCTTGAGATGCAGAAAAACGCGTTGAAGGCGAAAGAACTGGAAATTAAGGAAAAGCTGGAACAGCAGCGGATTGACCTTGAAAACCGACAGCTTGACGCGGAAACGGCAATCAAGGTGCAGAAGCTGGACATGGAGGCAAACGGGGAGCTCGGAAAGTGACTTACTTTAACAAACAATGGACGGAGGAAGTTGTGCTTCCGGACGGTTCGACGGCATCCTGCCAGCAGGATGTCGATCGTTTTTTAAAGGAAAGCCGGCTTGCCCCGGCAGGAGATTATTCGGACGCCTTCCGCCGTGCGGTGCGTCTTAATAATGAGCGGACTGAGCGCAGAGAACTCTGGGCTGAGTTTATTCGAAATTACAAAAGGAGTATATGGTATGCAAAAAAGTGAAACCAGACGGTTCCTTGAGGAACAGTTTGACAAATATGAGAGATCAAGACCGGAGCAGACGGCGCCGTTTGTTTCGGAATTGACGGAAGAGGAGGCGCCGGCGGACGAGTTTCTGCAGGCGCCCGCTTCTTTTGGCAAGGAGTGGGGAGAAATGTTTATGACTCTTCCCCCGGAAATGCGCCGTTATCTGCATTATCGGGAACATGAAATTGCCAAAGCTTTTGCCCGGCTGGAAGAAGAACTGCGGGAGAAGCGTTTTCTTGACGAAGAGTTTTCGTCCAAAGGATGCCGTCACGGATTTAAGTCGGCAAGAGACTGGATTGAAAAACTGATTTTTGCCGAGGAAATGCTGGAGGCTTCGCCGCGGGACACCCTGTGTTATCTGGCCAAAGCCTACGGACTTGAGCCGGATTTTATCGGCAAACCGGGCAAGGCCGATGCCTGCGAGAGAAAAATCGGTTTGTTGTGCGAAGAATTGCAGCGTTTGCGCGAACGTTTTGACGAAAGAGAACGTTATTACGCCGCCGCCGCTGCTGCCGCCAGAGCGGCCAAAAAGGCAAAAGCCGCCGGTTTTTCTCCGCGCGGCAGAGCCGCCGCGGCGGATGACGAACAGGAACTGACCACGCGTCAGATTTTGGAAAGAAAGTTCGCGGAACTTGAAGATTAAACAAATAATTATGGATACGAAACGATAAAACCAATCATTTTTTTATAAGGAAAAAGAAAATGGCAAATGCAAATTACAATGATATTTTTACCACGACTTTGGAAAACCGCAGCGGCAAAATCGCCGATGCCGTTTCCAAAAACAACGCCCTTTTGAACCGTCTGCGCGAAAAAGGCCACAACCGTCTGGTTTACGGCGGTTCCAAGATTTTGGAAGAACTGGAATACGGCGAAGGAGACATGAGCTGGTATTCGGGGTATGATTCGATCGAATATACTCCGAAACAGCTGTTTACCGCGGCCGAATACAGTCTTAAGTTGTGTGCGGTTCCGGTGGCCGTTTCCGGCGAGGATTTGCTGAAAAACTCGGGCAAATACCAGATTATGGATCTGTTTGAAAAACGGATTGAAAATGCTCAGAAAACCATGTGCAACAAAATGTCGGAAGCCGTTTACGGCGACGGTACCGCGGCAAGCGGCAAGGCGATCGGCGGTTTGGCCCTGCTGGTGGCCGACGCGCCGGCAACCGGAACCGTCGGTGGTATCAACCGCGCGACTTCCGGCAACGAGTTCTGGCGCAACCAGTCGACGACCGCAGCGACGGCCTTTACCACGGAAACCCTGCGTCCGGCGATGGATAAGATGTATCTTTCTCTGTGCCGCGGCTCCGACAAACCGGATCTGATCATTGCCGGCAATTCGCTGTATTCCATGTTTGAGCAGTCGTTGGCCGCTTTGCAGCGTTATACCGAGCCGAAACTGGCGGAAGCCGGCTTTACCTCGCTGCGCTTCAAAGGCGCCGACGTGGTGTTTGACGGCGGTCAGGGGGGCAATTGTCCGGAAGACAAAATGTATTTCCTGAACACCAACTACATTTATCTGCGCAGCCACAAGGACCGCGACATGAAGGTGATCGGCGGCGAGCGGATGGCGGTTAACCAGGACGCGATTTACAAGATCGTCGGCTGGGCCGGAAACATGACCATGTCCAATGCCGCCCTGCAGGGCGTTTTGATTGACAAGGGCGAATAGTTTCGGTCTTTTGTTGAGCGGGAAAGCCCGGAGTTGGTCCGGGCTTTCTTTTTTTATTTCGGGGCGGTGACTGCCGTTTTTTTTGTTAAGGAGAATAAAATGGATTTTGCGATGTTTGAAAAATTTGCCAACAACAGCGGCAGCGAAGAAGGCGTTGCCGCCCGTTTTTATGACCGGGCGGTCAAAACCGGCGAAGTCGGGGAAAACGGACTGCCGAAGTTTAAGCTTGTCTGCTTTTGCGAGATCAGGATCAAGGACAATACATCGGAGATATACGACCAACCGGCCAGCGAGGAGAAAATCCGCCGTTTTCCGGCCGAATATGCCCGTTATCAGCTGGGGAAAAAGCAGGTGGTGGACGGAACGCCGCTGGAACAGTTTGCCTTTTTGAACCGGGCGGAAGTGGAAACACTGAAAGTGCACGGCATTTTCACGGTGGAAGCGCTGGCAGCCGTTGATCCGGATAAGTCCAGGCAGCTGGGGCTGGAAGAAGAGCGCCAGTTGGCGGAAAAGTTTTTGGAACAGGCCAGGGACAACCTTTCGCTTAAGCGATGGCAGAAGAAGGAAGAGGAATATAAGAACCGGATCAGGTTTCTTGAAGAGGAGATTTCGTCCTTAAAAAAGCAAAAGAAAACGGGAAACGGCAGAAAGAAAACGGAAAGTGAGGAAAAATGAAAAACATATTGCAGATTTGTCAGGACGTGGCGGCGGTGGTTTGCGTGCAGGCGCCGACGACGCTGTTCGGCAGCACCGGGCAGAACGAAAAGATTTTTTTAAGCGTTGCCAATGACGCTTTGAACGGGCTGCTTCGTTACGGCGACTGGCAGGAACTGACCAAGGACGGGGTTTTGCGGACGGTGGCAGGCAAAAGTGATTATCCGATTGCGTCGTTTTGTCCGGATTTTTATCAGCTTTTGAATAATACCGTTTATATCCGCGACGGTGCGGAAAAGCTTATCGGCGCGGTTACGCCCGAACAGTGGCAGCGGGAGAAGTATTTTCACGACACGACGGGCGACGTGAAATTTAAGATTCAAAATTCGATGTTCCGTTTTCTGACGCCGCCGCCGGGCGACGTTAAGATCGTGTTTCAGTATCGGTCGGCTGTGATTGCCTATGACGGACAGATGTTTGCCGAGAAGACGGAACTCAGCGCCGACACCGACATTCCGGTCTTTGACGAATATCTGGTAAAACTGGCGATCCGCTGGCGCCTGCAGGCGAGAAACGGACAGAGTTACGAAGAAGAATATGCCGAGTATGAAAAGGAGTGCCGCAAGCGCTTCGGCTCTTCGCTGGCGGCAAAGGACATAAACCTGGCTGCCGGCGGTTTCGGCGAAAAATTTGACGCGGGGGTGATCATTCATGGCAAATCAGACAATTAACCGCAGCGGGCGGTCTCACAACTATATGCTTCCGGCACCGACCGGCGGACTGAACGTTCGCGACGGGCTGGATACGATGAGCGAAACCGACGCGATCGTCATGGACAATTACTATCCCTCGGAAACGAAAGTTTGTCTGCGCGGAGGGTACCGGGCGTATGCCCTGAACGACGACAAAGTCAAGGTTGAAACCCTGATTGAGTTCCGTCATGCGGACGGCGACCGTCTGTTTGCCTGCGGCAACGGTAAAATCTGGGACGTTTCCACGCCTTCAGACATCAGGGAAGTGAGCTCGGATCATCAGTACAACAATTGGCAATATGTGCAGTTCAAAGACCGGATTCTGGCCTGCAACGGCTACGACAAGCCTTTGAGCTGGCAGAAAGACAAAGAAGGCGAGTGGGTATGGAAAGAAGCCGAATTTACCGGCAGCGGCCTTGATCCGCAGAAGCTGATCAATGTGGCGATGTCGAAGCAGCGCCTTTTTTTCGTTGAGCATAATTCGCTGAAATGCTGGTATTCGGAAAGTGCGGGAGAAGTGCAGGGGACATTGATGGAGCTTGATTTTTCTGCTCTGGTGACCCGCGGCGGCTGTCTGCAGGCGGTTGCCGGTTGGACGCAGGACGGCGGGCAGGGGATTGACGACCTGACCATGTTTATCACTTCCGAAGGGGAAGTTCTGGTTTATGCCGGTTCCGATCCGGGCAATGCAGACGACTGGAGTCTGAAGGGAAAATATTATGTCAGTCGTCCGATCGGGTATCGCTGTACGTTTCAATATCGGGGAGATGTGGTGATGATTTCCGAAGACGGATATGTTCCACTTTCTCAGGTAATTCCGCTGGCTCAGGGGGGAACCGCCGGACTGGCCTACAGCGACAAAATCCGCGGGTTGGTGTTGGAAAGGGTGCGTGATAACAAAAACCTGCCCGGTTGGCAGGGCATTATTTATCCCCGCGGGGGATATGCCCTGTTTAATGTACCGGTGAGAAAGCAGTTTGAACAGCACGTGATCAATCTCAGTTCCGGCGCGTGGTGCCGTTTTACCAATATTCTTTCCCTGTGCTGGGGGCTGCTTTCCGGGCGTTTGTATTTCGGTTCGGAAACAGGCGTTTATCTGTTTGACGAGGGATATTCGGACAACGGACTGCATATTATGGGCAATATTCATCAGGCATATTCCGATTTCGGCTGCGGCAATTTGAAAAAAGTGCAGATGATTAATCCGCGAACCAAAAGTTCAACCCGTTTTGCGCTGAACATTTATGTCAATACCGATTTTGACGACAGCGAGCAGGGGTATCAGGAAAACATCGGCAATACCGGGCTGACGAAATGGGCCGGCGGCGGCGTTTCTACCAAATGGAGCAGTCTCGGCATGCCGAAAGGAACCAAATGGGCCACTTTGAAAGGGGCGGTTTATAACCGGTGGATATGCTGCAGCGCAAGCGGTTTCAAATGTTCCGTCGTATTTAAAACCAAAACCCGGGGCAATCTGATCGAGTGGCACAATACGGGGATACGCTATGAGCAGGGCGGCGGAATTTTGTAAAATTGCGGTCGATGACGACGGGCGTTTGTCGGCGTTGATCTGCCGAAAGCTCAATATGCGGCTGCCGGCGGAAAGAATTGCCGGCAGTCTTGGTTTTCTGCTCGGCGGAAAGCTTGCCGGCGGCGTTTTGTTTTCGGATCTGCGGCCCGGCTGCGACGTGTGGATAAGCATTTATGCGGACGATAAGCGTTGGTGCAGCCGGCGCGTTCTGCAAACGGTTTTCGGTATTGTTTTTGACTTCTGGGGATGCCGGCGGGCAAACGCCCTGATTGATACGGACAACAAAGCCTCGCTCAGGCTGGCGGAAGGCGTCGGTTTCCGATATGAAGGCAAAATGCGTCAATACCGGGAAAACGGCCGGGATGTCTATGTTCTCGGCATGTTAAAAAGTGAATGTAAATTTTTGAAAGAAAAGGAGAAATAATATGTCTAACAGTTTTGGCGGGGGAACCAGCAGCGGCAGCAGAAGCGTAACTGCCAGACCGGAGGCGATGTGGGCGGCCAATAATTATACCGACTATCTGAAAAGTTTGAATACCTCGACGGTGGACAATACCTATCAAAACATTGCCAACAACGCTTACGAACTGTCGTCTCAGCTGCCCAACTACGTTTACGGCGTGGACGGCTCCGACGCTGCGCGTCAGCGGATGGAAAACGCCGTATATAATCAGGCGGCGGGCAGACTGAACAAGCAGTTTTCGGAAGATATGTCCGCATTAAATACCAGATTGCAAAACCAGGGATTGCCGGTTGGCAGCACGGCCTATCAGAACGCGGTTTCGTCGCTGCAGGATTCTCAGTATGAAGCGTTGAACAACGCCGCTTACGAGAGCATCATTCAGGGACAGAACGCCTTTACCAACAGCCTGAACAACGCGGTTACCGCGGGCAACTTTACCAACAATGCCCGCCAGCAGTCGTTGAGCGAAATTTTGCAGATTCTGCAAAACAGCATCAGCGGCTATCAGGTTCAGAAGGATATTTTTAATGCCATCAACAGCGCGGCCGGACAGGTGACGACGCAAGATGCGTATCAGGGCAAGAGTAACGGACTGAGCGTTCAGGACGTGGTTTCGCTCGCTTCTTCGGCGGCGACGATTGCGGCTGCGGTGTCCGACATCCGGCTGAAAGAAAACATTTCTCCGGTCGGGCGGCTGGACAACGGTTTGACGGTATACCGATTCAATTATATCGGTTCGCCGCAGGTTCAGATCGGCCTGATCGCGCAGGAAGTCCGCGACGTTAAGCCGGAAGCGGTGATCGTCGGCGACGACGGCTATTTGAGAGTGAACTACGCTCTGGCTTGTGAAAAATAACGTTATTTTTTAATTCTGACCCGGAATCTTCATTCCGGGTCTTTTATTGCAGGAGAAAACACATGCCTTTTGATTCACAAGGAAATTTTACCCGGCTTCACAGCTGGGAACAGGACCGGATCGACGATATTGACATTGTCACCGATCATCATGACGCCGAAGACGACAATTTTGCCGACGGTTTTAACCAGTGCTTTTTGCGCAGCGGCGTGGTGCCGATGAAGGGCAACCTTAATGCCGGCGGTTTCAAGGTTACCCGTGTGAAAGAAGCCACGGATGATACGGACGCGGTCAATTTATCGCAGGTGGAAACGAAAGTGGAAGAGCTTAAGACGGAAATTACAAAGACCATCAACGATTCGTTGATGATCGGCGACATTAAGTGCTCAGCTTTGCAGAAGGACCACGGCAATTGGATGATTTGCAACGGACGGGCGCTTTCGCGCGAAGATTATGCCGACTTGTTTGAGGCCATCGGCGAAACTTTCGGCGATGGCAACGGCATTACCACTTTCAATCTGCCGGACTGCCGCGGCGTGGCCGTGCGCGGCTATGACAGCGGGCGCGGTTATGACAGCGGCCGCAAGTTCGGTTCTTATCAGGCAGATCAGATGCAGACGCATACGCACGGGGTGCCGGGGGTTCAGTCTTTTTGTTCCGGCGGCGGCCGCAACATCGGCGTTTATTATGCGAGCGACGCGTCGGCTTCGGCGGATTTCAAGACTTCGAGCAACGCTTCGGGACGGACCGGCAGCGAAACGCGGATGAAAAACATTGCGCTCAATTATTTTATCAAAGTAAAGGAGGATTAGGTTATGGCAGGGTATATGACACAAAACGGAATTGTCGTCCGGCAGGGGGACAGTTTCGATATTCTGTTGCAATTCCGGAATGCCGACGGAAAAGCGATCAATATTCAGGACTGGCAGATAAAAATGTCGGTTTATGATGCGGACAGGAAAGTTTTGAAGTTCAGCAAAAACGGAGAAATCTTTAATGCTGAGGAAGGCAAGGCCCGGATTGAGCTTAAACCGGCAGATACCGGCATTGATGCCGGCGACTATGTGACGGATATTCAGGTCACTACCGACCAAAGCGACGTACATACCGTTTTTCCGCAAGACGTTAACCGGGTCGGCGTGTTTCGTATTACCGAACAAGTGACGAGGTGAGGAAAATGGTAAAAGAAGATGCAATTTGGGATGTAAATACCGGACAGTCGGCCAGGCTGGACGTCCTTTTTCAGGATGAGGTGCGGTTGGATGTTAACGTGCCTCTTTTTTACATTAAATCCGGTGAGGAAGAAATAAAACAATATGTTGACGAGGTCGCCAAACCGGAGCTTGACGTTTATGTCGAAAATAAAAAGGGCGTTATTGCGGAAGCGGCGGACAACGGCGTTGATATAATTAATACGGCGGCGGAAAATTCCGAACGGGTTTTAAATAGTTATGTTGAAGAAGTGGGCAAACCGGAAATAACTTCATATGCCGAAACAACGGTCAAACCGGAATTGCAGTCTTTTGCCGACGGGCTTGAGGAAGCGTTTGACAACAATGCGGCGGAAAAAACGGCGGCGGTCAACGCTCTGGCGGAACAGGCGGAAGCTTCGGCGTCATCGGCAGCGTCATCTTCTTCCTCGGCCCAAACGGCGGCTTCGGCAGCGGCGGAAAGCGCGGCGGCTGCGTCGTCGGCGGCGGATACGGCCGAAATCTGGGCGGTCGGCAGCATAGAGGCGCAACCGGCCGGGTCGGCAAAATACTGGGCGGAGAAAATAAACCCGGAAAATTTACTGCCGGTCGGTATGATCATTGCATGGCCGGGAACAAAAGCCCCTTCCGGCTGGTTGAACTGTGACGGTTCGGCCGTCAGCCGGACAACTTATGCCGATCTTTTTTCCATCATCGGGACGACTTTCGGTGCCGGTGACGGTTCAACGACGTTTAAATTGCCGGATTACCGGGGTGACTTTCTGCGCGGATATCTTTCCGGCACTTCCTCGGCGATCGGCACCAGACAAGCCGAAGGGCTGCCGAATATCAGCGGGCGGCTTGATTTTGGAAAACAGGTTGGCGGGATGTCCTCATCAAGCGGAGCCTTCTCTCATAAAAACATTAGTCAAGATTGGGCAGGGACATCTACCGGGACGGTAAATGTAATTGACTATGTCAATTTTGACGCCAGCCGCTCAAACGGCCTTTACGGCGACAGTTCTCATGTTACGCCGAGAAACAACGCCGTCAGCTGGTGCATAAAATATTAGGAGAGGAAAATGGAAATATACATGTTTGACGGAGAAACAAAGGAATATATCGGGGCAGAAGATGCACTCTTAGATCCTTTGGAAACAAAAAAGCAGGGAAAGCCTGTTTATCTGTTGCCGGCGAATGCGGTTTTTGACAGGCCGCCGATTGCCGAAGGCGGAAAAGCCGTTATATTTGACGACGGTTGGAAACAGGTTGTCGACAACCGGGGAAAAACGGCGGTTAATGCCGATCGCGGGATATTTGAAATTGACTATCTCGGAGAGAAGGAAGGCGACACGATCGTAACTGCCGAAATGCAAAAGGGACTGGATGACGGTACGTTTGTCGTTGAGCAGGGACGGATCGTCGAAAAACCCCGGCAGATGAAGGCGGCGGAAAGAAGACTTGAACGCAATATGCTGATTGCGGCAACCGACAAATACATGTTTGCTGATTATCCGATCAGCGAGGAAGAAAGGGAAAAATACCGGCAGTATCGTCAGTATTTGCGGGATATTCCCGAACAGGAAAGTTTTCCTGACGAAGGAATAAAAACATTTGGAGAATGGAAGGGAGCCTGAAGCTCCCTTTTACTTTTACGGAGGAATATATGGACTGGGGGCTGGTAAGCGGCGGAGCGGCAATGCTCGGCGTGTTGTATAATTTTATCAGGATCGGGGAATGGAAAGCCCGGCAGGAAACGCGGCTGGACGGACTGGAAAAGCGGCAGGACGGTTATGACGGCCGGGTTGAAGGCCTGATTTTGCTGATCAACAAGCAAAATGAACTGCTGACGGAATTGAAGGTTAAACTGGATCTGATGCTGGCGGACAAAAACCGGAGGAAAAGAAAAGATGACTGACCGCGATATCGAAATTATGGCCAAAACCATCTACGGAGAGGCCAGAGGCGAAGGAGAGGAAGGTATGGAAGCGGTAGCCTGTGTCATTATGAACCGTTATAACGCACGCAAATGGTTTACCGGTTACCGGGAAGAATACGGGGTGAAAATTCCCGGCATTGCGGAAACCTGTTTAAAACCGAGGCAGTTTTCCTGTTGGAACCGGAAAGATCCGAATTTTGGTTTGCTGCAGAAGGTTGACGGGCAGGATCCGGTTTTTGCCTTTTGTCTGAATCTGGCGGCCAGAGCGGTTGCCGGCCGGTTGGAAGATTTTACCAACAATGCGACTTTTTACCATACCCGGGCAATACGTCCGAAGTGGGCGGCACATAAAAGTCCTTGCTATGAAGCCGGAAATCATTTGTTTTATAATGATATAGATTAGGAATGAAAAATGCGGAAAAATTCTGTAACAAGCACGAAGGAAGAACTTCTGGCGTGATTGGAGGGGCGTTTGCCGGTTCGCGGATCGGACGGTCGGGAGTATTATGTGCGTTATAACGACGATAAGGAAGAACTGGAAGAAGTACCGCCGCCGGAACTGCGTCCTTTGATGGAAGAAGATGAGGCGGAAGCGGCAGGGCTCGCCGCCGGCCTTCGTCCGCAGGGGATCGGAGCCTGGGAAATTGCCGGCGAGGGGCTGAAAGGTTTCGGGCAGGGAGTTGTTTCCGGTTTGGGGCGAGTGGCCGGCGGCGCAACTCTGGGCGCGACAGACTGGCTGGACAGGAAGACTGGCGGTCATTTGGCGTCGCTTGACGCGGATTTGCAGCGCTCGGCGGAAAGTGCCGGTTTGGGCGGCTGGAATAAAGCGGCAAAATTTGCTTCTGAGCTAGGTGGAAATATGCAGGGTGCGGGCGGTGCGTTAGTCAAAGGTTTGAGTAAAGCCGGCCTGAAAGGTTTGAAACTGGCAAGCGCCAGCGGCGGCTTGGAAGGTGCGGCCTACGGGGCAACGGGTTCGGACAGTATGGATGAACTGCCGGAAAATGTGGCCTGGGGCGCGGTTTTCGGCGCCGCATTGCCGTTTGGGGTGCATGGGGTCGGCCGCGGTGCTCGTTTTGTTGGGGAATCTTTTTTCCCTCGCCTGATGACGGCGGGGATGACCGGTGGCTTGGGTAATGCGGCTGATAATCCGGAAGCGGTGAAGCTGCTAAAACAGGGAATAAGAAACAATGACGATGTTGCGGAGGCTTATCTTAATCAGGTGCGGCCGGAATTGCGCGGAATAAACAACGAGGCGGCGGGGATGGTTGACAGTTCGCTGTCCAGCCGTATCGATGTGCCGGAAACGATAGCGTCGGAGTGTGCCCGTTACGGCGATTATATGGCCAGACACGGCGCTGATGAAGTGATGGATTTTGCGCCTCAGGTAACCAGATATCGAGGTGGTAATGATACCGCTGTATTAAAGAGTATTCGTAGAAATATGGAAAAGCAGGATCCTGAATTTAAGTTTCGTTTGGATGAAGATGGTCATAATGATTATCCGCATTTCTTAAAAGATACTCAACGTGCCCAATATGTTGAAACACTTCCGTCTACGCATAACAATCCCCAACAAGTCATTCGGAGTGTACATGATGGACAGAATAGAGAATATCGTTTAAAACAATACTATAATCCTGAAAATCAGAAAAGTGTTTATGACATGGTTATAAATAATCCAGATGATGGAAGATTGGTTACTAAATTTGCCAGAGAAGGAAAAACGGGAAGAAAGGAATTTGAAAAAGTATTGAAAAACAGGCCTGAGTCCCAAGTTGCTGGGACGGGCCGAGGGTTAGGTCAAGCGGGGCAAACTCCCATTCCTAACGCTGCTCGTAACAATAATGTACCACGATATGACATTGTTGTCAATTCTGAACTTCCGCATGTTTCGAGTTTGTATGAAGGTTTGTTCAAGCGGATAAACAATAATTCGCTGATAGGTAAAAGCCTTGCCGATGAGGCTCTGAAATATGAAAACACGCTGGCGCAGGTTTTGCCGGGGGATGTTTACGATCGGTTGCTACAGGGTTTAAACCGTCAGTCAACGAAGTTCGGTCGTTTGTCGGAGTTGGGACAGGAGGCGGAAAGCCGGTTGAAGACGCCGGAAGGGGCAACAAGTGCATCCGGTTGGATTAATAACCTGTTACGCGGCCGGGCAATCAGACGGGCTTCAATGGATTTGCTGAATCCGAACTTTGTCGGACGTTCGCTTAATAACGGGTGGGTTGTTGATAATCCAGCTTTGTCGGCCGGTTTATCATCGGCAACGTATAACAATATGAGAAACAGATAAGGCGTCGGAAACGGTGCCTTTTTTTCTTATGAAGAAAGGAACAAGGATTATGAGTGACTACAAGAAATCGGAAACGCGTCAAATACTGGAAGAAATATATTCGGGGAAGGGCCTATGACCGGTTGCAGAAATATCCGTTTCAGGGCTCAGGGCGGGATGTTATTGCCCGAATGAAAAACCATAACGGTGAAAATGTAATATTGCAGAGGGGAGAAGCTATAAGAGGAGAAAACGGAAAAATTGTGGCATGTGGTGGAAATGCTTTCAAAAGACTAACCGGAACAAAGAGTAATTACGGTCTAAATAAAGCAATCTATAAACATGATATGTTAAAGGAACAGGTTACAAAAATACCTAAAATAATCAGAAGAAATCCTGTTGAAATAACAGAGTTTGGACAAGATGTGTATTTGTTTAAAACACAAAATGGAGATATTCGGGTTGTGACGTCGCTAAAGGATGGAAAAAAAATACTATCTTCTATGTACAAAATAGATAGGTAAAGTAAAAAAGCTCCGGTTAGCCGGAGCTTTACATTAAATCCCTTAAAAGAAGTTGCAATCCTTATAAGGATACGCATTGGGCGATTAAAATCTTTCGTTCCCAACGGTTAATGCAAATTTAATATATCATATATGGGGCAAAAATCAAGATGGTTTAAAGTTGAAAGATAAAAAAGAGGGAATCTGGCGCCAGATTCCCTCCAAGGCCTTTCCAATCCTCTTTCCCGCTTGTCATGCCGGAAAGAGATACGCAATGAGCGATTTCGATTTCTGCCTCACCGGTGAATAGTTTTAATATACTACATTTTTGCGCAAAGAGCAAGAGTAAAACCAAATGGATTTGGCAATACAGAATTTCCGCGGCATCCGTAAGGTTAATCCGGTCGTTGATGTTTCGTCGGGTGCGGTACTTTCGGCCATTACCTGCCGCAATATCAGGCTGCGTTATACCGAAAAAGGCAATAATGTCGGTATTTTTACGGCGGCCGGTTTATCATCGGCAGCGTATAACAATATGAGAAACAGATAAGGCGTCAGAAACGGCGCCTTTTTTCTTATGAAGAAAGGAACAAGGATTATGAGTGACTACAAGAAATCGGAAACGCGTCAGATACTGGAAGAAATATATTCAGGGAAACATCCGGTTCGCGGATCGGACGGTCGGGAGTATTATGTGCGTTATAACGACGGTAAAGAGGAATTGGAAGAAGTTCCGCCGCCGGAACTGCGTCCTCTGATGGAAAAAGACAAGGCGAAAGCTTTGTGGTTAGCATCCGGTTTTCGTCCGCAGGGGTTCGGGGCTTTGGATATAGCGAAAGAAGGGCTGAAAGGTTTCGGGCAGGGTGTCGTTTCCGGTTTGGGACGTGTAGCCGGCGGGACCACTCTGGGCGCGACGGACTGGCTGGACAGGAAGACTGGCGGTCATTTGTCGTCGCTTGATACGGATTTGCAGTGCTCGGCAGAAAGTGCCGGTTTGGGCGGCTGGAATAAAGCGGCAAAATTTGCTTCTGAGCTTGGCGGCAATATGCAGGGTGCGGGCGGTGCGTTAGTCAAAGGTTTGAGCAAAGCCGGCCTGAAGGGTTTGAAACTGGCCAGTGCCAGCGGCGGCTTAGAAGGAATGGCCTATGGGGCAACGGGTTCGGACAGTTTGGACGAACTGCCGAAAAATGTGGCCTGGGGAGCGGCTTTCGGTGCTGCATTGCCGTTTGGGCTGCATGGAGCCGGAAGAGCGGCCAGAGCCGCGGCCAAACCGTTCAGCAGCCGTTTGATGACGGCGGGATTAAGCGGCGGGTTGAGTAACGCTGTCGGCAATCCGGAAGCGGTTAAACTGTTAAGACAGGGGATAAAAAACAATGACGACGTTGCGGAAGCCTATCTTAGCCGGGTGCGGCCGGAATTGCGCGGAACAAACAGTGCAATGTCGGAAATGTTTGACAATTCGTTGACCAGCCGTATCAACGTGCCTGAAACAATAGCAGCGGAACGCGCCCGTTACGGCGATTATATGGCCAGACACGGCGCTGATGAAGTGATGAACTTTGCGCCGACAAGGGAACAGCTAGAGGCAATTAAGCCAGAAAGCAGTTTCAATCCCAATAAAGGCCTTATAAAAAGTGAAGCAGAGTCTCTTCTCCGGGAGAGAGCAAGCCAACAAGGTTTGGGTATTTATAATGATGAATTGAGTAATGTTGGAAATGATATGCTAGGAATAAATCATTTTTTAGGTACCGATAGACGTCCTTTTATCAGAACACTGAATAATACAATAGAAAAACCTGACGTTAAATTTACTTGGGGGGGAAAACAGCATTATTCTAAAAAATATACAAATAATGATAGCACCAATAACTTTATGGATTTGGTTATTATGAAGGATGGTAAGATTTTTAACAAATTTCCAACTAATGAGAAATTTCTTAAAAATAAAATAAGTGGCGCTCAAGATTTATCCTTGAAAGCGCCGGTATCTAATACATTCAAGCCGATAAATGGCGTATCAGATGATAATATTTTACCATTTCGAGATGTTGTTGTCAATCCTGAGCTACCGCATGTTTCGAGTTTGTACGAGGGGCTGACGCCGTGGCAAATGGGGCAGTTGGACAAGGCGTTAAAAACCGGGTTGTCAAAGACCAATAAGGCACCGGAAACGGCGCCTTTTTTTCTTATGAAGAAAGGGAATAAGGCACCATGAGAGATTATAAAAAATCGGAAACGCGTCAGATATTGGAAGAAATATATTCAGGGAAACATCCGGTTCGCGGATCGGACGGTCGGGAGTATTATGTGCGTTATAACGACAGTAAAGAGGAATTGGAAGAAGTACCGTCGCCGGAACTGCGTCCTTTGACGGAAGAAGATGAGGCAGTGGCTTTGTGGTTAGCATCCGGCCTTCGTCCGCAGGGGATCGGGGCTTTGGAAATTGCCGGCGAGGGGCTGAAAGGTTTCGGGCAAGGTGTTGTTTCCGGTTTGGGACGAGTGGCCGGCGGCGCAACTCTGGGTGCGACAGACTGGCTGGACAGGAAGACTGGCAGTCATTTGGCGTCGCTTGATGCGGATTTGCAGCGTTCGGCGGAAAGTTCCGGTTTGTGCGGCTGGAATAAAGTGGCAAAATTTGCTTCTGAGCTCGGCGGGAATATGTTGTTCGGGGGTATGGCCGGTAAAAAGGCTTTTGAAACAGCCCGTCCGTTTTATAATGCTTATCAGATAGGAAGAGCCTATGACCGGTTGCAGAAAGATCCGTTTCAGGGTTCAGGGCGGGATGTTATTGCCCGAATGAAAAACCATAACGGTGAAACCGTGATGTTGCAGAGAGGAGAAGCTATAAGAGGAGAAAACGGTAAGGTTCTTGTGCATGGAAAGTTACTTCAGAGAGAGACTGGTACACAACGGAACTATGGTCTTAATAAATCTATTTACAAACATAACCTTTCTAAAGCAGAAGTAACTAAAATGCCCGGAATGATGAAAAGTATGCCAAGCGAGACAACAGAATATGGACAACATATATACACTTCTCAGACACCGTCCGGTGAGATGAGATTAGTTACAAAACCTGTAGGTAAAGATAGGGTGGTATCGTCTATGTATATAAATAACAGATAAAATAAAAGCCTCGATAAATCGAGGCTTGGTTCTATTCTTCTAACCGCTTCCCCGCGGGCTAGAGATACACAAAGGCGATTTCGGTTTCATTCCTTTGGCAAAACCAAATATATTATATCATAAATAAAGGCAAAGAGCAAGAGTAAAACCAAATGGATTTGGCAATACAGAATTTCCGCAGTATCCGTAAGGTTAATCCGGTCGTTGGTGTTGTGTCGGGCGCGGTGCTTTCGGCCGTTACCTGCCGCAATACCAGGCTGTGTTATACCGAAAAAGGCAACAACGTCGGTATCTTTACGGCGGCCGGTTTGTCATCGGCGGCGTATAACAATTTGAGAAACAGATAAGGCGTCGGAAACGACGCCTTTTTTCTTATGAAGAAAGGAACAAGGATTATGAGTGACTACAAGAAATCGGAAACGCGTCAGATATTGGAAGAAATATATTCGGGGAAACATCCGGTTCGCGGATCGGATGGTCGGGAGTATTATGTGCGTTATAATGACGGTAAAGAGGAATTGGAAGAAGTTTCGCCGCCGGAACTGCGTCCTTTGACGAAAGAAGATGAGGCAGTGGCTTTAGGGTTAGCATCCGGCCTTCGTCCGCAGGGGATCGGGGCTTTGGAAATTGCCGGCGAGGGGCTGAAAGGTTTCGGGCAAGGTGTTGTTTCCGGTTTGGGGCGGGTGTCCGGCGGCGCAACTCTGGGTGCGACAGACTGGCTGGACAGAAAGACTGGCGGTCATTTGGCGTCGCTTGATGCGGATTTGCAGCGCTCGGCAGAAAGTGCCGGTTTGGGCGGCTGGAATAAAGCGGCAAAATTTGCTTCTGAGCTAGGTGGAAATATACAGGGTGCGGGCGGTGCGTTAGTCAAAGGTTTGAGCAAAGCCGGCCTGAAGGGTTTGAAACTGGCCAGTGCCAGCGGCGGCTTAGAAGGAATGGCCTATGGGGCAACGGGTTCGGACAGTTTGGACGAACTGCCGAAAAATGTGGCCTGGGGAGCGGCTTTCGGCGCGGCTTTGCCGGTCGGACTGCACGGAGTGGGAAGAGGTGCGCGCTATGTTGCCAAACCGTTCAGTTCCCGCCTGATGACGGCGGGAATGACCGGCGGCTTGGGGAATGTGTCCGGCAGCCCGGAAGCGGTGAAACTGCTGAAACAGGGGATAAAAAACAATGACGACGTTGCGGAAGCCTATCTTAGCCGGGTGCGTCCTGAATTGCGCGGAACAAATAGTGCAACTGCGGAAACGGTTGATAATTCGTTGGCCAGTCGTATCAACGTTCCGGAAACGATAGCGGCGGAGCGTGCCCGTTACGGCGACTATATGGCCGCTCACGGCGCCGACGAGGTGATGGATTTTGCGCCGACAAGGGAGCAGTTGCTTAATTATCCGGCAGAAAGCAGGTTTAATCCTAATAAGAAATATACCCCTGAAAAAGCTGATAAAGTATTGCGGGAAAGAGCAGAGCGTCAGGGTTTAAGTATTTATAACGATGATTTGAGCTATGCACCGAATGCTGCGGGAGAAAGATTGGGTGTTAATCATTTTCTGAGTGGAGACAGACGTCCGTTTATAAGAACATTGAATAACACAATGGATACTCCCGACTTGAAGTTCACTCAGGGAGATAAGGATTATTTTGTTAAGAAATATACCAATAGTGAAACAGGAAGAGATTTTTATGATTTGGCTTTCAAAAAAGGAAACAGCTTATTTAATAAATTTCCCAAAGATAAACCAAATGGAATTGTAAATCAGATAAAAAATAATCCCACAGAAAATATGTCTTTCAGTGGGAGAGTTTCGCAGGCTACCGGCCGCGGGACATATCCGCTCACGAGCGAAACTAGTAATAATATACCATATCGTAGCGTTGTTGTCAATCCTGAGCTTCCGCATGTTTCGAGTTTGTACGAGGGGTTGACGCCGTGGCAAATGGGGCAGTTAGATAAGGCATTAAAAACCGGATTGTCAAAGACCAACATGAAAGCGGGTAGTCTTGAGAGCCTGAACAAGGTTAAGCAGGAAATAAACGAAATGATTTCCAAAGTGCAGTCGACTGACAAGCCGAGCGAAGTTTGGCAGTTGCAGGAGCTGAAAGGCAAGTTTGACAATGCGATGCCGCAAGGGCTGAAAGAAGTTGACGCCGGGTTTGCCCGTGCCAAACGGCTTGAAGATGCTTTTGACAAGGGGACGCACTACAACCCGAACAACGTAACCGGAGCGGATACGATAGCGGCCATGGCGCCGGATGAGCAAAACGCCTTTGCGCAAGGTCTGTTCAAGCGGATAAACAATAATTCGCTGACAGATAAAAGCCTTGCCGACGAGGCTCTGAAATATGAAAACACGCTGGCGCAGGTTTTGCCGGGGGATGTTTACAATCGATTGATACAGGGTTTAAACCGTCAGTCGACGAAGTTCGGTCGTTTGTCGGAGTTGGGACGGGTGGCGGAAAACCGCTTGAAGACGCCGGAAGGCACACGTTTCTTCGGCCGTGAGCAGTTGGAAAGTAAGGGCTCAATGATAGGCAGTGGTCTTGACTGGATTAATAACCTGTTGCGCGGTCGGGCAATCAGGCGAGCAGCGCTTGACCTGATGAATCCGAACTTTGTCGGTCGTCCGCTTAATAACGGGTGGGTTGTTGATAATCCTTTATTGTCGGCCGGTTTATCATCGGCAGCGTTTAACAATTTAAGAAACAGATAAGGCGTCGGAAACGGCGCCTTTTTTTGTGTCCTGAAAACTACCGGCTATGCCGGTAGTTCCAACAAGCTTACAGCTATGCACATAAAAATTCCTTTG
>ENA-UESE01000654-UESE01000654.1-human-gut-metagenome-genome-assembly--contig:-NODE-654-length-36235-cov-144.352287_pt1 | contig 36235 bp, 33 predicted proteins | sample MGYA00242995_ERZ507996 | MGnify/ENA primary metagenome ERZ507996 (study PRJEB26167, sample SAMN06115489) | human gut metagenome | host: Homo sapiens | place: China:Sichuan | collected 2015-04-15... | reverse complement strand
ATTGCTCTTTTCTACGGAACAAAGCCTAAACTTAAACTAACGAATTTCTTTGGATAAATCAAGCTTAATTTTGCGCCTTTTATCCCGATGCTTCACCCACAAAAAAAACAGAGTGTTTTTTTACACTCTGTTTTTTTCATCTTCAAAAGACAACCGAGGCCGGATAAAACAAAATCCTTTTCCGTCGCAACACGCACTGTTTCAGATTACCACAGCGGGTCATCATCATTTTTCAGTTCCTCCAGCAGCTTGTCCAAATCTTGACCTAACTTAATCTTTCTTGCTTTTTCCGCGGCCAAAACACCCAACACAAATGCGCCGCACAAAAACAGTCCTTTTAATAATTTCTTCTTCATAATCGTATGTATTAATAATTAATATATACCTTGTTTCTAGCACAAACAGCCGCATTGTCAATTAATTTAAATTCTCCGCCCGGCGGTAACTTTTACTTAATCAATTCTGCCTATACTGAATACAAAAGAAATATTTATCGGAGTAAGTAATACAATGTCTATCAAATTAGCCGTACCAGAAACCAGCATTACCCACTTAAAGCCGCGCATTTCCGTTATCGGAGTCGGCGGCGGCGGCGGCAATGCGGTTAATAACATGATCGCGCAAAATCTTGAAGGCGTTGACTTTATCGTCGCCAATACCGATTCTCAGGCACTGGCTCACTCCTCCGCCAGCCGCAAAATCCAGCTCGGACTCCAAACCACGCAAGGCCTGGGCGCCGGCGCGCGTCCCGAAATCGGACGTCAGGCGGCCGAAGAAGCCAAGGATGAAATAGAGAAGGAAATCGAAGGCTCCAATATGGTATTCATCACCGCCGGCATGGGCGGCGGAACAGGCTCCGGCGCAGCGCCTGTTGTCGCCAAACTGGCTAAGGAAAAAGGCATCCTCACCATCGGCGTTGTCACCAAACCGTTCCAGTTTGAAGGCCGCAAACGCATGGAAACAGCCGAAAGCGCCGTTGAAGAATTTACCAAGGCCGTAGACAGTATCATCATTATCCCTAACCAGAATTTGTTCCGCATTGCCGACAAGAAAACCACGCTGGCCGACGCCTTCATCATGGCCGACAACGTCCTTTATTCCGGCGTTCGCTCCATCACCGACCTGATGATGATGCCGGGCCTGATTAACCTTGATTTTGCCGACATCAAATCCATTATGCAGGACAAAGGCAAAGCCATTATGGGTACTGGTGAAGCCGAAGGCGAAGACCGCGCTGTCAAAGCCGCCGAACAGGCTCTTTCCAACCCGCTGCTTGACGACTGCAATATGCGCGGCGCCAAAGGCGTGTTAATCAACATCACCGGCGGCAACGACATCACTCTGTTTGAAATCGATGAAGCCGCCAGCCGCATCAAGGAAGAAGTCGACGAAGAAGCCAACATCATTTTCGGCTCCAGCTTTGACGAAGCCCTCGACGGAAAAATCCGCGTTTCCATTGTTGCCACCGGTATCGGCGACGCCAAAGCCGCCGCCAAACCGCAGCAGCCCCAAGCCGCAAAAATCGCCAGCTATATCGAACAAAGCTATATGCGCGAAATAGAAAAACCATCCGTTCCCTCCCCGGAACTCGATTCCAACCTGCAAAAATTTTCAGCGACAAAACCCGCTGAAACCGAACCGGAAACCGCTCCTGCTGCAGAAGAGAGCATTTCCGAAGTTGCCGTGACAGTAGAAGCTGAGAGCATTCAGGCTGCTCCCGCCCAGGAAAAGCAAATTGAAACTTTCACCAGCCTGGACGCTTCTGAAGTTATCGGTGAAATGCCTCAGGCATCTTCTCTGTTCAAGGCTATTATTAATAATAAGCCGGAAGACGCCAATGTCAGCGCTCAGCTGGAAAACATTCTGTCTTCCAACGAGAACACCTTTTCTCCCAAAAGCACGGTAAAAACCGTTGAGGAAGAACCGGAACTGTTCCCGAACCAAAATCCTGCCGCCTTTGCCGCCAAACCGGTTGAAGAAGAACAGGAAAAATTAATTATTAATGATGAAGACGAAGAATATACCCCGACGCTCATTGAACGCGTCACCGGGTTTTCCATCGCCAAAAGAAACCGTCGGAAATTAAGAGAGAGTGAACAGGCTCAGGAACAAATCGCCCCGTCTTTTTCAGAAGACAACGAAAACGACGACCGTTTGAATCTTGAAATTCCCTCTTTCCTCCGTCGGAGATAAAATAATATTATTTTACAAACCGCAAAACCCCTCCAATGAGGGGTTTTTGTTTTGGCGTTTTTCATTTTGACATTTTCCGCCGTTGCAAAACTTTTCTCCCTGGCTTGATTTTTTATCTTTTCTGTCATAGACTTCAAACAATTAACTATTATTGTTTAATCAAATTCTTATAATTATGCGTAAAGAAATCATCGAAATCCAATGCCTGAGCCGTCAAAAAATCTCTTCAAAAGAATGGATGTATGTTGCGGCGGAATGTGAATACTGGTTATCCGACTGCGGACTTGACGAAGAAGAACGCACCGTCCTCGGAAAAATAAAAAACCGGGCTTTGCAAAAAATTCAGGCACTGCGGCAGAATGAAGAAAACAAAGCCAGAAAAAAACTGCGAAACAAACTTGAAGAACTATATCCGTCTTCAAAACCGCTTTCCGTTTCAGATACTTTGGCCGCTTCGGAAGCTGACGCGTTTTTTCATTGATTTCAACATTAACAAAACAAAAAAGGTTTCCTTACAGGGGAAACCTTTTCTTATGCCCACAATCCTAAACCGCTTAAATCGGATAACCGACAACCTGCGAAATAATCACCGTATCGGCGTCAATCCCCAAAGCGGCGGCCAAATCCTCTTTCTGATAATAGCCGCGAACGACATTGTTCAGCCCTCTTGCCGCACAGTACAGCGCCACGTTCTGATACATTGATCCCGCCTGCATGGCCGTGTTCATGTCCGCTGGATTTCCGGCCGTCGTATAAAGCAGAAAAAGCGGCGCATTAGCCGTATAATCCTGCGTCTGCAAATAGCTGCGCAAATCCTTGTTTGTCACCTGCTGCAAATTGTTATTCGGCGCATTATAAAGCCAAGCGCCGTCAGACTGGATGACATAAACCTGCATATCCTGACGGTTCATCGCCGTCGGCACGGTTCTTTTGCCGTCATCGCGGTTAACGCCCCAGGCCGCCCACAAAATCTCGCTGAGCGTCTGGTTGTCAAGCGTATTCAGCCCGAAACTTTTTCCGGAATGCCGGTTGTTCAACGCCTCCATAACCGCAACACCGCCAAAAATATTCGGCTGCGGCAAAGCCTGTGTCACCGCTTCCTGCGCCAATGCCTGAGAACTGACGGCCCCGGCCAAAACCAAACCTAAAAAATATTTCATTTTCTTCATATGACTTCTCCGCTTAACTTTAATATGATAATAATTTAATCCCCGATTCTTAATTTTCATTATAACCATTAAAATTAATTTTTCATATTGACAGCCCAAAAACTTTAGTATATAAACTCTTCCAGTAATGCCGACATAGCTCAGTTGGTAGAGCTACTGATTTGTAATCAGTGGGTCGGGAGTTCAAGTCTCTCTGTCGGCACCATTATAAAAAAAGCCTCCATAAAGGAGGCTTTTTTATTGTTAAACCGGAAAACCGAATTATTATAACTCGTGATAATCCTCATAAATACGTTGCAGATAATCACGATATTCCATCCCCGGCTTCAAAGCATATATAAGATCAAGAAACTGTTCATCGGAAATGAAACCTCGGCGATAAGCTATCTCTTCAATGCAGGAAATTTTCAAATCCTGACGCTTTTCCATAATACCAATAAAATTAGAAGCCTCCTGAAGAGCCTGCGGCGTACCGGCATCCAACCAGGCATTACCACGCTTCATTGTTACTACATTCAAGCGCCCTTCTTTAAGATAAGCGCTGTTTATATCGGTAATTTCCAATTCACCACGCGAAGAAGGTTTAAGCTTTTTAGCTTTTTTAACAACATCAGAGGTATAAAAATACAATCCAACCACCGCATAATTTGACTTCGGATGAACAGGTTTTTCCTCAATGGAAAGAACTTTATGATTGCTGTCAAATTCAACCACGCCAAACCGCTCAGGATCAGAAACATGGTAACCAAAAATTGTCCCCCCCTTATTTTTCTGAACTTCATCTCTAAAATTCTGCAATTGGTCACCCATGTAAAAGATGTTATCACCCAAAATCAGACATACATCATCATCTCCGATAAAATCCGCACCGATGAGAAAAGCTTCGGCAATTCCTTTCGGCTTCGGTTGTACTTTATAAGTAATGTCTAATCCCAGCCAATGCCCGTCACCAAACAATTTCTCAATACTTGGCGTATCCTCCGGCGTCGAGATAATCAAAATCTCACGAATGCCAAACAACATTAATGTCGACAAAGGATAATAAATCATCGGCTTATCATAAACCGGTAACAACTGTTTACTGATTGTTTTGGTTAAAGGATAAAGCCTGGAACCGGAACCTCCGGCAAGAAGAATGCCTTTCATAATCTTCTCCGTGTTTAGTTAAAAGAACAATTGAATAGTACGCCCTTTATAATAAGAACGCAAGAAAAAACCAAAAATGTATAAAGAGAAAAATATATCCCCCTTTAACTCCCCGTTCTTTGTCTTTTTTCCCTCCTCTCATCAAAAATAGTGATTGAACACTCCGAAAATATATGTTATATTAGAGTCGTGATGATAAGAGCGGAGGATGTAGAGATGCGTATTTCAAGAGTGATATTACTGTCCACTTTAAGTCTGATTTGTCTTAAAGGCGGTTTTGCTTATGCCGATATTCACCCCTTCATCCCGGTTGCAGGTACCCACACACACATCACACACAACACCTTATACCTTAACCACCAGCTCTTGCCAGCACGGCTGGCCGCGGAAAGTTCGCCGCGGCTTGCTCCTTTTATTGAAAGCGCGATGCTTACATCGTGCCTGCCGGAAGAATCAAACCGTCATATTCGTGTTGCCTCGGTGTGTTTTATCACTGATACGGGGGAATGTTCGGGAGAGAAGTTTGGCAATGATGAAACGCCGGGAAGCGGCGGCAGTGGAAATCCCACATCGCCAACACCGGGAGAATTCTGCCAAAAAGCCGGATACACAAACACGCCTTGTCCCTCTGGCATGGTGCCTGACAAATATTGTCCGGTCGACTCGTCCTATCATTCCGGCTGTAAATGTCCGGATACATATAACAAAACCTGTGATGCCGCCGCCGGGTTAAAGCCCGTTAACGCCAGTGACACTTGCGGCGGGAAATACAAAGAATGCTGCAATATCTGTTCGGATTATACTTATACATCCGTTCCTTCGGGTTATGTCAAAGCCGGAGAGTGCCAATCCTGCAACGGCGTGAAGTATAAGGTGAAATGCGACACGTCGCTTTATCCGCAGACCTCGGGCGTTTGCGGGAGTTACGGCGGCAGCGGCGGAAGCTGTTCGGACGACAGCGGCTCGCATTATAAACAATGCAACTGCCCAAATAATTACGAGTGGAATGCGGGGCAGAAAAAATGCGTCTGCGCGACGAGTTTCAAATATGCCTGCAACGGCACGGGCTATGCCGGCGGTGACGGAAATGCCTGCGACGGGAAGTTTGGTAAGTGCAAGTGTGCCTCGGGATACACCTGGAATGCGGCGTCGGGGTCTTGCGTTTGTTCGGGGACGGACTGGTGCACGATAAACCAGAACTGCGGCGCTTTGGGCTATGCCAAGCAGACCTGTTCCGGCGCGGCGGTTAAGTGCCCCTTTGATACGAGTTATAGTTATTGTTTATAGGAAGCCGATGTCATCCTCGGAGGAGCGCAGCGACATCCGGGGATCCAGGTAGAAATACAGAAACTTTATTTTGACCTGGATGTCCGGAACAAGTCCGAACATGACGGTAAGGATGGTTGGTTGGGGATTCACACCCTACCTAACCTCACCCTGAGCAGGGGGAGAATAGGACGGTTGTTTTAAGGGAGAAAAGAAATGAGAAAAATATTTTTGATGAGTTCGGTCCTGCTGGCGGCTCCTTTCGTGTTTGGCGAGAGCGGCGAAGTTTCGGCGCAATGCGTGGCGACAACGGATTGCGCCAGTTTGGGATATACCGAAGCTTCATGCCCAAACGGCGGCATAAAATGTCCGTTTGGAAGCACCTGGAGCTGTAAGGGAGATGGAACAACGGCAAAAGCAAATTGCGAAGTCGGATGGATTTTATATTCCGACAAAACTTGTTCAAAATATCCAATTGATGAAAAAAATCCTCTCGGCATTGTTGTCTATACAGATAACAACGGACACGGGCAAATTCTTGTAAAAGAAAGAATTAGAAATTCATGGGCTGATTTTTATCAGGTAAGCAGTGATGGACATAACTATAATAACGCAAACCTAACCGATATTCCGACCTTAAAAAATTATACAAAAACCGATGCAGCAACTGATTTTGACAGCTGTGGAAATACTCAAAAAATTATAGATTTTGCAAAGGCAAACTCTAACACTCCATATGGAAAATATACATTGAAACAGTTTTATCCTGTGGCAGGCTATGCTCAAGAAAAAGGATTCTGTATTCCTGCCGCCGGAATTTTGAACAATATAAAAAATAATTTAACACAGATAAACATTGGTCTTTTATATATTGGTGCAGATACTATCGGATATCATTCCACACAAACAAGTGATTCTTTCTATTCTTCGTCAGAAGCTTCTGACTCTTCCGTTTGGGCTCTTAATTTTTCATATTCCGGTAATTCTGCCGGAAATATATCTTCAGCGTCAAAATTTACAGGATCCTCGGCTACCTATGGAATTTTTGTTTCTGAATTTTGAAAAAATCCCGGACAAATCTCCGGGATTTTTCATTACTTCAGCTGCGTCCGGTACAATGAACCGTAAATGCTGTTTTCCAGCTTCAACAGTTCCTCATGCGTTCCCGATTCGACAATCTCGCCGTAATTAACGACAATAATCTTATCGGCATTGCGCACAGTCGACAAACGGTGAGCAATAATAAATACCGTGCGGTCTTTCATCAGGTTTTCAATCGCCTGCTGAACCACAGCTTCAGACTTGTTGTCCAAAGCGGAAGTCGCCTCATCCAAAATAACAATCGGCGCGTCTTTGATAAAAGCGCGGGCAATGGCAATACGCTGCTTCTGGCCGCCGGACAACAACACGCCGCGTTCGCCGATTTGCGTATCGACGCCTTTTTCTAAAGTGCCGATAAACTCTTCCAGACAAGCCGCCTTAATCGCATTGTCAAGCTGTTCCTGTGTTGCGTCCTCGCATCCCAGCAAAATATTTTCGCGGATAGTCCCCGAAAACAGGAAATTATCCTGAAAAACGATAGCGATTTTATCACGCAGGGAAGCCAACTCAATATCCCGCACATCAATGCCGTCAATCATCAAAGAACCGGACTTGATGTCATAAAAACGCGGCAGAATATTAACCATTGTCGTCTTGCCGCCGCCGGAATTGCCGACAAAAGCCACCGTTTCGCCGACATTAATCTTCAGATTGACATGCTTCAAAACCGGCTTGCCCGGAACATATTCAAAGCAGACATCTTTATATTCAATGCCTTTTTTGATATCGCCAAGCTTCACCGCGTTTGGCTTATTTATAATCGCCGGATTAGCCTCCAACAGCCCGAACACGCGCTCCATCGCCATCAGCGACATCTGCACCGAGTTAAAGTTATTGCCGATGCTCTTGATTGGATTATAAAGCATAATCAGCGCCGCAATAAAGGACACAAAGCTACCCGCCGTAATCTGGTGCGTCACAATCAGATAACTGCCCAGCCAGATAACTGAAGCCGTCCCCAAAGAAACAATAAAATGCATCAGCGGCGACAACATACCGGTACGCTGAACCATCTTCATGCCCAGCTTGAAAACACTGCGCAAAGTATCCTGAAAACGCTTCTGCTGATAATCATACAGGTTATAAGAAGTAATGATTCGGTTGCCGCTGTAAGTTTCATTATAATGCGTCATCACAGCCGCGCCGGAAAATATTGTCTTGTCCATAATGCTCAAAATTTTGCGGCGGACGCGAGTCAGCGGAAACAGGGCGCCGAGCAGAACAACAACCGCCACAATCGCCAGCTGCCAGGAATTGTAAAACAACACGCCGATAAGCGACAAAGAAGAAAACACACGCGTCGTAAACAATTTCAAATTAGACAGCAACCCGCCACAGGCCAAATCCACATCGGAGTTAAAACGGAACAAAATGTCCCCGGAATTCTGCTTGTCAAAAAAAGCCGCGTTATAAGTCATCAGCTTGCCGAACAGCTTCATCTTGACATCCATGGAAATCCGCTGGCCGACCCAGGTGTTCAGATAAGTCGCCGTATAGTTCAGCAGGCTCTGCACACAACTGAAAACCACAATCAAAACCGGAATTAAATAAGTAGAGGAAGAACCTGTGTTTTTTTCCACCATCACCACATCCATATACGGGCGCAGCGACCAGGCAATAACAGCATCCATGCTCCCGATGGGAATTGTAATCAACACCGCAACCAAAGCCCGGAACCAATATGGGCGGACATATACCAAAATTTTGCGGTAATTCTGCACCAGGTACATAGAGTTAATTTTATTTCTTAGTTTAGTAAACATATTTACCTTTGTTATGATTTATAATCTTTTTATATATAATAAGCATATCTCGCATTCGCAAGACAAAATCATTTGAATAATATAAGCGAATACACCTTTTGGCAATAGCAAAATCAAACTTATTACCCTGCATCGGCTTTCTTTCCGATAAAAAACTAATAGGCTTTTTCCGGCTTTTCATAACGATTGGAAAAAACATTCAGCCGGTCATTGATGTCTTTGTTTTCCAAGCCGGCCAAATCCGTATAGGCATGAATCAGATTTTCCGAATTAAACAAACGCTTTCTGGTTTGTTTCAGACGCCGCATCATTTCCGGGCGCTTCTGCCTGTATTTGTCCGAACTCCAGATAATAAAGGGAATTTCAAACATTTCCTTTGTCGCCACAACCTCGGAATGGCAATGGCAGCTGTCTTCTGCCTCCGAAATGTCTTCCCCGTGGTCGGAAAGATAAAGCAGAGCTGATGTCCGGCCTGTCTTCCTGAGCATATCAATCAGGCTGCTGACCACAAAATCATTATACAAAACAGAATTGTCATACTGCGCCACTTTTTCCGCCCGCGGATTATCTCCCGAAAACTTGGCAAACTCCTTGGGAAAACGCTTGTCGTAAGTCGAATGCGACCCCATCAGATGCACCACGATAAACTTCTTCGGCGCCTTGTCTGCCAAAGCGGCCTGATATTCGGGCAGCACCTTCTCGTCATAAGGCGCATTCAGCTTCCGCCAATAGCTGCGGTTAATAAACGCACTCTTGTCCGCGGCATGCCCCCATACACCCAGCAAATCATCATTGCCGCCCGTATCAAACTGGTTGGAAATCCAAAAGGTTTTAAAACCGGCCGCCTTAAAATAATCGACAATCGAACCGCGCACAAAGGCCAGTTGTTCGGCGCCCCGGTTGGCAAAGCTCAAAACCTTGGTCAGGCTCATCAGCGTTGCCGCATGCGGAGAATAAACATTGTCAAAAACAATCAGCTCGTCTTTCATGTCATCCAACCGCGGCGTCGTGTCCCGCTTATAGCCGTACAGCCCCATATGCCCCCGGTTCAGGGATTCGCCGATAACCAGAACATAAGTCTGCGGCTCGCTGTCCGGCAGCGCGGATTTAATATTGCGAAAATGATATTCCGGCATATTTTTTCTGAGCTTCAGCATTGTTTTGATTTCCTGGCGGAAAGTATGCAGCTCATCCCGCAGCGCCAAAGTCGGAATCTGGTTAGAACGGTCATAATAAGTATAGGCCCCCTTAAATATCGTCAGCATCAGGGCAATAAAGCAAAGCCGCTGCATAATTTTGACAAACCGCGGAGAAAGCTTGTTTGCCGGCCGAACCCTGCTGATTGCAACTCCTGCAAAAACCAGCAGAAGAACAACCAGCCCCCACAGCTTCCAGGAACAAAACGTCTGTAAAAATTCTGCCGCCTCTCGCCAGTTCGTATCAAAAATACAGCGGATGGACGCCGGGTCTATCTCTTCGCCGAAAATCAGAATATGCGTCACATTAATCAGCGTCGGAACATAAATAAAAGCAAAATACAGCATAAAATAAAGTTTAACCTGCTTGGGAAACAAAAACACCGGCAGCAGAAAGGCCAGCGACAAAAACAGCGCCATCCGGTAGCGCGGCTTTTCCTGTACATACTCATACATGAAAAAAGCCAGAGAAATATATGCCGCAATCAGCAGCAGATTTCTATATTCTTTGTTTTGCACAATGTTCATTAGCTTCTGTTTCATAACGCACCTATTGTTGTCTGATAACCGGCTGTTTATATTTGTCCGAAAAAATACTGTTTTGATATTCTATGTCAAAATTCAACAGCCCTGACAAATCCGCCAGAGAATGAATCAAATGCTCGATATTGTAATAACGCCCTGTTCGCGCTTTCAATGCAGCGGCATAAGCGCCCCGCGCCGCCTTATATTCCGGCGACAACCACAAAACGAACGGCACACGGAACATCTGCGGCGTGGCAATCGGCTCGGAATGACAATGGCAGCTGTCATCCGCATCGCGCACATCTTCCGCATGGTCAGAAAAATACAAAAGATAGGATATCTTCTTTTCCTGCTTCAAAAGCGCCAATATCTGACTGATGACATAATCGTTATACAACATGGCATTGTCATAGGCCGCCAGGCTTTCCTGACGCTCGCCCTGCCCCGAAAACTTGGCAAACTCTTTTGGAAAACGTTTGGCATAATTCGCATGCGCGCCCATCAGATGCACAAAAATTATCTTTCTTTTCGCTTTGTCCTGCAAAGCCCGCGCAATATGCGGCACCAGCTTTTCATCAAAGGGGGCATCCAGATTACGCCAATGCGTACGGTTAATAAATTTATTATGAGCCGCCGCCTTTGCCCAAACCGCCACCAAATCATCCCAAGGCCCCGCTTCATTCTGATTTGAAATCCAAAAGGTTTTAAATCCCGCCGCATTAAAATAATCTACCACCGACCCTTTCGCTGCCGCCAATTCATCATTCCCCAAATGAGTAAAACTCAAAGCCTTGCGTAAACTCTCCGTCGTATTGGCATGAGGTGAAACCACGTTGTCAAACAACAACAAATCCTTTTCCCGGCTGAGCAAAGGCGACGTCGGCCGCTCATAGCCGTAAATCTGCATATGCTCGCGGCTGGCCGATTCGCCGATAACCACGACATAAGTCTGTTCTCTGTCCGCCGAAAAGATTGACCTGATATTGGCAAAATCATAAGCGCCGATAAGCAGGCGCAGCCGTCGCGCATTCTCCACTTCATCCTGAAACAAATCCAGTTCGTCACGAACCTTGAGGCTGACCAGCTGGTTTTTATAATCATGAAAAGTATAAAACCCTTTCAAAATCGTAAAAACCAGAAACAACAGACATACCCGCTGCATATTCTTCACAAAAACCGGAGACAGCTTGTTGACCGGGCGGACTTTCCTGATTGCAAAAATCGCAAAGCCGAACAAAGCAAAAGTAAACAACCAGAGCCGGTAATCGGCAAAAGTATTGCAAAACTCCACCAGTTCACCGGGATTAGTCATAAAAATTGCCCGAAAAGACGCCGACGTAAAACCGGTTTTATAAAGCAGCATATGACAGGCATTCGCCCAAACCGGAACATAAACAAACACCAATAGCAGCATAAAATAAAGCTTAATTTGTTTGGGAAAAATAAACACCGGCAGCATAAAGGCCAAACTCAGACAAACGGCGTAAAAATAACGAACTTTTTCCTGGCTCAACGCATTAACCGTAAAAATAACCAGCAAATACAAAAATGCCAGCATCAAACTGCGATATTGCGCATTCCGGAAGATTTCCCTCAGCTTCATTTTTTATGTCCAACCATATATAGTGAAATAGCAAAAATAACGCCGTTGATTGTATCAACTTTTTTGGTCAACTTCAAGTTATTTTTTACAAATAGCGCAACCTATTTTAGTTTCAAAAGAAAAATCAATAGATTAGAAGATAATAAAATACTTCTTTTGCAAATTATGCGCGTTTTTTCACCATTCCTGAAAATGAGCAGCACCTCTCCCGATACAATTCAAACATAAAAAAAACCACCCTTTCGGGTGGCCCTTTTATGTTTGGCTGCTTCACATGGATTGTCCTCGACATCGCTTCGCGCTGCTCGTTCCGCCGCATTCATTCGCTATCGCTCACTGGCGTTCTCCCGACCGCCTTTCATTTGTTGTCGAACCACTTCCCTCGTGGTTCAAATCACAAGCATAATTCAAACATAAAAAAACCACCCTTTCGGGTGGCCTTTTTATGTTTGGCTGCTTCACATGGATTCGAACCACGATTAACGGAGTCAGAGTCCGCTGTCCTACCATTAGACGATGAAGCAATAGAACGAGAGTATTTATACTGAAACTCATCACGGATGTCAAGAGATTTTATAAAAAAATTTTTAAGCAGAAAAATAACATTTGTTCATCCTGGCAAAATATGATATATTGTAATCTGTAAAACATATAATTATAAAAAATCATGAAAAAAGTATTATTAGGATTAATGGCGCTTTTGACAATCGGCTTCAGCGCATGTACAGAACAGGAAAGAACCAGAGCTTTCGGTGGAACAATGGAAATAAAGTTAGAACCGGGTGAAAAATTGCTTATGGCAACCTGGAAAGAATCTGACCTTTTTTACTTAACCGAACCGATGGAAGAAGGATATAAGCCCAAAAGAAAAAAATTCAGGGAAAGTTCTTCTTGGGGTGCAATGGAATCAACAATCATCTTCGTTGAAACCGCTGCTGCCCGCTAAAAAAACAACAAAAAACAGTCTGCAGATTACAATAATAATCTACAGACTGTTTTTTTATACGTTTGCAAATACGCGACAATCCCCTCTTCTTTGATAAAAGTGATTGAAACAAAATATACAGCATGTTATACTTATAACCAAGCGGCAGAGTTTGCCGCCGAGGGCGCCACAACCCTTTGTTAGAATAGTCGTCAAGCATAATTGCGACTTAAAATAAGGATATGCTGATATCTGTCTATGTATGTGCTAGGGATGGATGTCAGCGTTATAAGGCTTTGCACGAAACCGCTGAGCCGGTTATTCTAACACGGTTGTGAACATCCTCCCGCCTTTTAAAAGAGCGGGTTTTTGTTTAACTTCAAAACAAAGGATGTTCATTATGAATATTAACTTTAATTTTTTACTCTTAGGGACGAGTCTGTCCTTAATTCCGCAATATGCAGCAGCGCAATGCGCGGTTACCGATTGTTTACAATTAGGCTACACGTCACTAAAATCATGTACAGGCGGTTTAAAATGTCCGTTTGGCGAATATTGGGCTTGCCCCAAGGTTGAAGAAAAAGCTGTTTTGGGACAATGTACCGGCTATGCTAAAAACTGCTCTATCGGGCAGATATTGAACAGTGACGGGACTTGCTCTACGGATAAAGTCAGCGGCAAGACGCCGATAGGTGTTGTTGTTTATATCAGCGGCGGCAGTGATAAATGCGGCTACGCGATGACGGCAAGTCCGATACAGACGGGTATTCAATGGGGTGGTTATGGTACGGATATTCCTTCGTTACCGAACTATACAGATTGGCAAGATGCCATTACAGACTTTGATGTCAGCGGTAATATGACAAAGATTATTCAGGCGGGTAACGCCAGTACTTATCCTGCAGCCTATGCTGCAATGAATTATGCTCCGAGTGCCGCACCGACTTCTAAAGGTAAATGGGCGTTGCCGACGGCTGGTATTTTGAGCAGTTTGTATACCAACTTAAATGCCATCAACAATACCATATCCAAACTTGGCGGTACACAACTTACAAACGATAATGAACATATCTGGTCGTCGTCCGAGTATGATGACTACAACGCGTGGGTCTTCTGTACGGATAGTGGCGCTGGTTGGGGCGGCGTGAGCAGCAACTATAAGGACTACGACCGCAGCTACGACGTCGTTCGCCCGGTGCTAGCTTTTTAACCCAACGTCCGGCACAAGGCGCACGCAGTGCTTTTTTATGCACGGAACAAACCACTGCAAACTTTCCGCAACACCCCGTGGGTGCACCCGGTGCTGGCTTTTTAATTTTTAACCCTTTACCACAAAAGGAACTGAAAAAATCAGTTCCTTTTTTATTCTCATCCCAATTGATAGTCTTACTTATCGTCAACGACCTTAATATGCAACTCGTCCAACTGCTGCTGCGTAACAAAGTTCGGCGCCTGCATCATCAAATCCTGCGCCTTGCCGTTCAGCGGAAACAAGATAACATCACGGATAATCGGTTCATCCAAAAGCAGCATCACCGTGCGGTCAATTCCCGGTGCGCAGCCGGCGTGCGGCGGAGCACCATATTTAAAGGCATTAATCATGCCGCCGAATTTGCTGTCGACAAACTCTTTGTTATAACCGGCAATCTCAAAAGCCTTATACATAATTTCCGGCTCATGGTTGCGGACGCCGCCGGAAGCCAGTTCCACGCCGTTGCAAACCAAATCATACTGAAAAGCATAAATATCCAGCGGATTCTTGTTCTGCAAAGCTTCCAAACCGCCTTGCGGCATGGAGAACGGATTGTGTGAAAACTCAACCGCGCCGGTTTCTTCGTTTTCTTCATAAAACGGAAAATCAACAATCCAGCATAAACGGAAAGCGTCTTTTTCAATCAAATCCAGCTCTTCGCCCAGTTTCATGCGTACTTTTCCGGCAAACTTGCTGACCTTGAGTTCCGCACCGGACATAAACAACACGGCATCACCCTCGCCCAGCCCGAAGAAAGCTTTGGCCTCTGCCATTTTTTCCTCGCTCAGAAAACGTGCAATCCCCTTGGCGCCGCCGGATGCCAGCGCAATATAAGCCATGCCGCCCATACCTTCTTCCTTGGCAAAAGCGTCAAACTTGTCAAAGAAAGAACGCGGCCTGTCGGCAATCCCTTCAACAGCAATCGCGCGGATTTTTTCACCGTTGGCCGCCTTGCCGTCAAACAGCCCGAAACCGGAATTGTTAAAGAACGGCGTCGCATCGGCAATTTCCAGCGGATTGCGCAAATCCGGCTTATCAGAACCGTATTTCAACATCGCCTCGCGGAACGGAATATGCCTAAACGGCGCCTGGTCAACCTTGCGGCCGTTTGAAAACTCGTTAAACACACCGCCCATAACATATTCAATCGCCTGAAAAACGTCTTCCTGTTCAACAAAAGACATCTCCATATCCAGCTGGTAAAATTCCCCTGGAGAACGGTCTGCACGGGGATCTTCGTCACGAAAACACGGTGCAATCTGAAAATAGCGGTCAAACCCAGAAACCATCAACAACTGCTTAAACTGCTGCGGCGCCTGCGGCAACGCGTAAAATTTCCCCGGATTAATACGTGACGGCACCAAAAAGTCGCGTGCCCCTTCCGGAGAAGAAGCCGTCAAAATCGGCGTCTGATATTCGGTAAAGCCCTGCTCAACCATTTTCTTGCGCATATAGGCGATAACCTTTGAACGCAAAATCATATTATTGTGGATTTTCTCGCGGCGCAAATCCAAAAAGCGGTATTTCAGGCGGATTTCCTCCGGCTCGGAACCATCGCCGGCAACCTGTACCGGCAGGGTTTCCGGCGCTTCGGAATAAACTTCCAGTGCTTTCACTTTAAGCTCAATATCCCCGGTCGGAATATGTTTGTTGACGCTTTCACGCGCCACGACCTCGCCGCTCACGCCGATAACGGATTCAACGCGCAGGCCTTCAATCTTCTCAAACAAATCGGAATTGCTGTCGACCACACACTGCGTGATGCCGTAATGATCTCGAAGATCCACAAAACACAAATTGCCAAGATTGCGTTTACGGTGAATCCAGCCGGCCAGTTTCACTTCCTTGCCGATGTCGGAAGCGCGAAGCTGACCGCAGGTATGGGTACGATAGCGATTCATTTTAATCCTCATTTTTTATTAAACTTCAGACAATAGTTTTATCCCTGATTTTCACGAAAAGCAAGCGCATTTTCAGGATTCGCACTTAAATTAACACAAAAAAAGAGTCCGCATTCCTGCAGACCCTTTTTAACCTCAGTGCTTATTTTCCGCTGAAAAACACATAGGCGATTTCGATGTCGGCTTTAATGCCGATAGCCGCCAAATTGTCGCGAAGCGTACGGATGACCTTTTCTTCATCCTTTGCTTCATACTTGTAAACAGCCGTCATGCCGCACTCTATCGCATTTTTCACCCAGACCCAGGTCTTGTCTCCCATGCGCGGCGCGTAAGCAATACAATTATTACAACCGACGCCTTTTTGCAAATCGGGAAATTCAAACCGAGCCACAACGGCGCGTTTCAATTCGGGAATAAGCTGCGTTTGCGCAATCAGAAAAACTCGCTTCAAATTAAGTGTCTTGATGTGCTCAACCTCTCTGGCCAGTTCCTCGGGCGAGTCTTCTCTCAAATAAACCTTTTTGTCAAAGGTCTTCCCGTCTTTGGTAATTTCCTGACACCCGGCATAGCCGCTTTCCCACTTGACCAGATTGAACCGTTCAACCATGATCATTGCTTTTTCTTTATTCATAATAATATATAAAAAAAATTAAACAATAAAACACATAACGTGTCTGATTTCAATTCTCTGTAAATTTGGGATAACCGAGATCATCAGCGTCTTTAATCACCTGCATCACCGTTTCTTCCCACAACCGCATATCTGTCTGCTCCGAATTTGCACTGCCGACTGCTCTGACGCCGATAGGCGCTTCAAACAAACAGGCTGCAACAAAAACGCCGTTTTTTTCTTTGGCTTTTTCGCTCAGAGCCTTCCAGGCAGAAGCCCCTTTTTCAACCGTGTCATGCCCGTCTTGGTTATAAACAAAATGCGTCGAAAAACTTTTGGTTTCCCGGGCATAATCGTTTAACTTCACCGTAAAAGTACCAAGACGCAGGCGCGGCTTCATATAAAAGGCGGTTTTTTTGGCTTCTTCTTCGTCTTTAAACATCATGACAACGCCGTGCTCGGTAACCGTTTCAAAACCGGGAGCCGAAGGCTTGGCTCTTTCATAAACGGCAACTCCGGGAACCAAAGCATCAGGACAAATGCCTGCTGCAATTAAATCCCTGGCAACCGTTTCTGCCAACTTGGCACTGTCATTTCCTTTTTCACTGTGTTTCAAACCTGCAAAAATCGTATACATAATTCTTAAATTAAAAAAATTAAACATATCTGATAATATTTTAATAATAACAAAACCAAAATAAACTAGCAGACTTTATAGACAAAATCAACTGTTTTTTTATCAAAACTAAAATATTTCATTGCCAAGAGCAAAAACAGTGGTTAAACTACGAAAAATTTTTACGACCAACAAAATGAAACAAACAAAATGAAAGTTATAGAAACAACCGGACAGCTCAACGATTTCTGCACCTCTTTGGCCAAACAGGAATTCATCACCGTCGACCTGGAATTTCACCGCGAAAAAACATATTACGCCAAACTCGGCCTGATACAGGTTGCCTGCCCCGGCGACGAAGCTGTCATTGACCCGCTGGCACCAAACATCTGCCTGGATGTTTTTTTCAGTCTTCTTCAAAACCCGGCCGTCACCAAAGTTTTCCACTCTTGCCGGCAGGACATTGAGATCCTTTACCTCCTGACCGGAGCCATTCCCGCACCGCTGTTCGATACGCAAGTCGCTGCCCAGGTCTGCGGGCTCGGCGCCAGCATCAGTTACGAAAATCTCGTCAAACACTTTCTGAAAATAGACCTGGACAAAAGCTCGCGCCTCACCAACTGGTGCAGCCGCCCGCTCAACCCCAAACAGCTGGAATACGCCATCGCTGATGTCACGCATCTGGTACACATCTATAAAAGCCTCAGAGAACAGCTTGCCGCCTCCGGGCGCGAACACTGGATTGATGAAGAAATGCAGACACTGCTCTCTCCGGAAACCTACGCCGTCAACCCCGACGAAGTATGGCACAAAATCAGACACCATTCGCACAACGCCAAATACCTGACTCTGCTTCGCGATTTAGCCCGCTGGCGCGAACTCCGGGCGCAAAGCAAAGATATTCCCAGACAAACGGTTATCAAAGACGACTGCCTGCTCAACATTGCCGCCTCCCGCCCCCACAGCGTGGAAGAACTCGGGCAGATTCGCAATATCCGCAAAGACATTATAAGCGGACGCCTGGCCAAAGAGCTGGTAGATATCGTCAATGCCGCCGAACAATACACCGCGGCAGAATATGTCCGCCTGCCCAAGGAAAAGAAAGCCGTTGCCGGCAGCGCCGAACTATACGAACTGCTAAAGCTGCTGCTCAACATCAAAAGCCGGCAGGAAGGCGTCGTCGCCCGTCTTATCGCTTCCGATGAAGAGCTAAAGTCCTTCGCCGCCGGAGAAGATGAAAACCATCCCGTTCTGCAAGGCTGGCGACTGGAAATTTTCGGGCGGGACGCGTTAAGGCTCCGCGACGGAACATTGAGCATCCGCTTTAATAAAGAACAAAAAACCATAGATTTTATTGAATGTTAAAAGAGGCCATAAGGCCTCTTTTTCAAATGACGTTTTAAACTGCTGTTTATTACTTATAAACGCGGTTGTACATACCGTTAAGCAGCTCAATAACTTTTCTGGCGTTTTCGCTGCATACGGAATAATAAACATTCTGCGCCTCGCGGCGTGTTTTAACAATTTTGCTCTCCCGCAAAATCGCCAGATGCTGGGACAGCGCCGACTGGCTGAGGCCGACCAGTTTTTCAATATCGCCAACCTTCATTTCCTGATTCATCAGATAAAACACAACTTCCAGCCTTTTTTCATTGCCAAGCGCTTTCAACAACTTGGCACCGTTTTTAATTGCAATATTTTTCATTTTTCTTACTCCTTCACATACATTACTAATATAACATATCTCTGTATGCTAAGATAGTTCTAATATAACTAATATACAGCTATACCTTAGATTAATAATCATAAGTTTTATATAAAAGTTGCGCCATTCCCAATAATGTATTACTATCTGAAAAATTTCATTTAAGGAGAATATGAATGACCGAAGAAATTAAAGACATCAGCTTTGAAGACGCGCTGCTTCAGCTTGAAAACATCGTCCGCGAGCTTGAAGCCGGGCGCATTAAACTTGACGACGCCGTCACGGCTTACGAAAAAGCCGTCGCCCTGAAACAATTCTGCGAAAACAAGCTCAAGGCCGCGCAGCTCAAAATCGAAAAGCTTCAGCTCTCCCCCGACGGAGAACTGCAAACCGTTCCGCTTGACAAGATTGAAGGATAGAAAACAGCCATGACGGATATCAAAGAACTTATCACGGCTTACGCTTCGGAATTCAACTCCCGCCTGCCGGAATTTTTCCCGTTGACGCCAGCTCCCGAAGGACAGGTTGTCGAAGCCATGAAATATGCGGTAATGAACGGCGGCAAAAGGCTGCGCCCGTTCCTGGTCAGCGAAAGCGCCAAACTCTTCAGCCTGGGTTTTGAAGCGTCTCTCCGAACGGCGGCCGCTTTGGAATGCCTGCACTCTTATTCGCTGATTCATGACGACCTGCCCGCTATGGACAATGACGACCTGCGCCGCGGCAAACCGACATGCCACAAAGCTTTTGACGAAGCCACAGCCATTCTCGCCGGCGACGGCCTGCTGACTTATGCTTTTGAAATTCTCAGCGATGAAAAGACCCACCCTTCCGCTGACATCCGCATTGCCCTTGTCAACCTTCTCGCTAATGCCGCCGGCGCTTTTACCGGCATGGTTGCCGGACAGATGCTTGACCTCTATGCCGACACGGCGCCAAACGCCGGAACAGAAAACCTGGTCAAACACATTGAAGAAATGAAAACCGGCAGACTGATTCGTTATGCCTGTGAAGCCGGCGCCCTGCTCGGCGGCGCTTCAACAGCGGAAAAAGAAGCCCTTGTTGCCTACGCCCGCCGCATCGGCATCGCTTTCCAGATTGCCGACGATATCCTTGATGTCGAGGGCGACCAGGCTCTGGTCGGCAAAACCCTGAACAAAGACAGCGCACAGGGGAAAGCGACCTTTGTCAGCCTCTACGGCCTGGAAAAAGCCCGGCAAACCGCTAAAGACTATATTGATGAAGCCAAGGAAATCCTCGCCCAAACATTTGGTGAAAAAGCGGCGGTTTTGCAAAGCCTGGCTGATTTCATCATCACCCGCAAATACTAATAAAACCACAAAAAAATAACTCCCGAAATTCGGGAGTTATTTTTTATCTAAACAGAAGCTTATTTAATAGCATCAATTCTGAACTGCAAATCTTCTTCAGAACCGCTGTTAAACATAATGCCGTCCATAACGAATGTCGGAACACCGTTAACACCGGCCTTCTGAGCCAGAGATGTAACATTCTGCAATTTAGCTTCAGTGTCAGAAGAAGCCATAGCGGCTTTATACTTGTCCATATCCAAACCGACATTGGCAGCAACAGCGTCAACGGCAGCTTCTTCCAATGCGCCTTCAACAGCAAACAAAGCTTCGTTCATCTCGGCAAACTTACCCTGTTCTGCGGCAACCAAAGCAGCCTTGGCAGCATAAGCGGAATTCGGCCCCATGAAACCAACCGGTTTAACAATAACCTTCACATTCGGATTTTTCTTAGCGATTTCCTTCAAAATCGGCGACATTCTGTGACAATAGCCGCAGGAATAATCAAAGAATTCGACCAAAGTGATTGAACCATCGGCATTGGCAATAGCCGGCGTATTGGTTTCATCAATAATTTCGGCCATAAACGGCTTGATTCTTTCGGCAGAAGCGCGTTCGGCAATCATGCGCCGCTGCATTTCATACGCATTCAAAGCGCCGATAACCATTTCCGGCTTTTCCAGCAAAGCCTTTTCAACAGCGGCAGCATCAACTACTGCGGATGCCTTCTTCTGCTGCTGGCAGCAGATATAGCACATAACCAAAGCGGCAATGGACAGAACCAAAGCGACAATGGCAATCAATCCTGATTTTTCTTTATTCATTATTAGTATCCTTTAATAAAAGCAAATTACATAAACATTATTAATTTAACTAATTCCATACAATTTACAAGACTAAAAAATTTTTATTTATCTGAATATTTATAAAAAACTTAACCTTTATTTAAATTTTACTATATAATAGTCTTGGGCTAAAAAAGGAAAAGACATAAGGGTAAGGGAAATGTTCAACATCAAAGTTTCGTTGTTTGCCAACACCAAAAAACTTGAAAACAAAATCGACACGTTTCATGACAAAGTCATTGACGCAGCAATGACTTTTAACAAGTCCATCCGCGTTTTTCTTCAGGAACAGCGCAGCGAAGAATTCAAAAAAGTAAACAAACAAATCAAACAGATTGAACACGATGCTGACCAACTCCGCCGCGATATTGAAAGCAGCCTCTATTCCCATAATCTGATTCCCGACCTCCGCGCCGACGTTCTGGAGCTGGTTGAAAACATTGATAGCGTCATCAACCGTTTTGACGAGGTTTCTTACCGTTTTTATATCGAACGGCCGGAAATTCCCACAATCTATCATTCCCGGATTATCGAACTGGTCGACCAGGTGACTGAATGCGCCGAAAACATGAGCATTGCCTCGCGCTCCTTCTTCCGCGATTTCAGCCTTGTGCGCGATTATTCGCAAAAAGTCTATTTCATGGAACACGAAAGCGACCTCACTTCCGGCCACCTCAAGGAAACAATATTCGATTCTGACATGCCCCTGGCCAACAAACTCCAGTTAAGCAATCTGATTGATGAAATCGACAAGATTGCCGACCTTGCCGAAGACTGCGTCGACGAACTGCTGATTTTCACCATTAAGAGAGATATCTAATGGACATAATGTTTTTTGTCTTCCTCAGCAGCGGTTTGTTCCTCGGGTGGTCTCTGGGCGCCAACGACGCCGCCAACATTTTCGGAACAGCCGTCGGCAGCCGCATGCTCAAATTTAACACCGCGGCCATAATCGCCTCTGTTTTCATCATTCTCGGCGCCGTTTATGCCGGTTCCGGCACCAGCCAGACACTGGGACAACTCGGCTCTGTCAACGCCCTTGCCGGCGCATTCATGGTCGCCTTGTCTGCGGCCGTTACCGTCTATTGGATGCTGGGGGCGGGCATTCCCGTTTCAACTTCGCAGGCCATTGTCGGCGCCATTGTCGGCTGGAACATATACAGTGGCAAATCGACTGATTTGGACGTCTTAAAAACAATCGCCTCTACCTGGGTCATCTGCCCAATTCTCAGTGCCGTCATCGCTTTTCTGACTTATTTTCTGGTCAGGAAAGTTCTGCGCCGCTCGCACATACACCTGCTGCGTCAAGACTGTTATGTCCGCACCGGCTTAATTATCATCGCCGCTTTTGGCGCTTATGCCCTCGGCGCCAACAATATTGCCAACGTCATGGGCGTTTTCGTCAGTTCCAGCCCGTTCAACGGTATTGACTTTCACGGTTTCAGCCTTAATGGCACGCAAGTTCTGTTTTTAATCGGCGCCATATCAATTTGTGTCGGCGTTTTCACCTATTCTCAAAAAGCAATCCGTACCATCGGCAACAACCTGATGTCAATTACTCCTGCCGTTGCTTGGATTGTCGTCTTTGCCCAGTCATTGGTTTTATTTCTGTTTGCCTCGGTTACGCTGAAAAACTTTTTGCTTTTCCATGGACTGCCCACACTGCCTCTTGTACCTGTTTCCAGCTCTCAGGCTGTCGTCGGGGCAATTATGGGGGTTGGCATAGCCAAAGGCGGAAGAAACATCAGCTGGATGACCATCGGCAAAATCTCAATCGGCTGGATAACCACCCCGGTAATCGCCGCCGGCCTCTGCTTTATCTCGCTGTTCTTCTTAGAAAACGTCTTCAATCAAACCGTCTTCCTGCCGTAATAAAACGCCACTCTTAGCCGCTGTAAAAGTTCGGAGAGTACGTTAGATAGAGTGATTTTAACAGCGGAAGTACCAACTGCTAAGGATAAAAGCAACCGATGTTGCTTTTATCTCTGCAAAGTCTTCGGAACTTCTTGGTGAGCCAGGAAAACGATAGCGACCGCAGAGCGCACTTTTACAAAAGTTTGGAGAGTGCGTTAGATAGAGTGGTTTCTAGGTGTGAGAAAAATCCTAGTGTACAAAATAGTACATGGATTTTTCGAACCACCGTAAAACTGCTCTAGATAACACGCTATACGAACTTTTACTAAAAGTGCGACATGTGAGTCGAGTAGTAGGCGTCAAGTGCAAAAGTACCGCAGCGTACATAGTAGTACGTGAGGACACTTTTGACACGCAGACAACGCACTAATCGACCACAGAGCGCGCTTTGAATCAGCGTTTTAATTTATTCCAACCATTACTACCACTATTATTACTGCTTTTGGCGGCCGGTGCTGCTTTTTCTTCCGTTTCCGTTCCGGCTGCGGCGCTCCAGTTTCTGATAGGCTCTGATTTGCTGCGCACGACTTTTTGCTGCTCCGACGTCTGCGGCACACCGATAGGCAGCAGCTGATTCAAAAGCGCCGGAGATATAAAGTCCCTTGTCTGCGCATTGAAGGAATTCACCATGACGTCAAGAACTTCCCCACCCGGCTTAAAATTATAAGCCTTTACCTTACCGGCATAAAAAACCGCAATGGAATAACAAGGCGCCGACACCAACACATCGGTAAAATCAACACCGCGCACAAAACGAATCATCAGCTTTGGCCGGATAATACATTGCTCCGAAGTACCAAAGTCAATATTCTCAGGCGAAGCAAAAAACTGCGTTGCCATAATCCGCCGCAAATCCTCGTTAATCACGCCGCAAAAACCGGTAACCGCCATACCGTCAATCGTATAGCCGTCATAATCCGCCGGCCGGTTTTCAACACGATAACAAAAAGCCTGCTCGGCATTCACCACATTTTCAACCGCCGCTTTGCCAAGAGAATCAACCATATTCGGCAAAACATTGATTTTAGAACTATCCTGCCGCCGCCAGGCGTCTTTATCCTGCTGAAAAGCCTGAACGCCCTCTTTTCGCATATCAAGCTGCGCCAAAGCCGGAAAAGATACCGCCAGACCGCACAACAAAACTAAAACTCCTTTGTTCCACCGCATATGTCTCTCCTTCACAAAATTCATATAAGAGCAAATATAATGTCAATTCGCCAAGAATGCCAGTAAAAAAAATTTACATACGCAACTGTCAACAGGCGCAAAAAAACCGTCGGATTACTCCGACGGTTTTATCTGGCTCTTTACCACGGATCCTTGAATTTTGTCGTCGGATCATCCAGTCTTCCCGTAAATGTACTATCTTTACCCCAACCTTCACGGAACTTATTCAGCTGGTCATACTTGTCAACATACTTGCTGTTATAGTTGCTGTTGGTACGATCAAAATAGCAATAAACCGTTACATAAGCCTCCAACTGGCGACGCAAAACCGGGAATAAATTCCACACCACCCATTGATTAGAACTGGAAGCCCCGTCCTTATTCACCGTAATACCCAGCTTATCAATATATTCCTTATAATAAGAATACGGATACATAAAGCCCATAATCGCGCTCCAACCTTTAAACGATGCTCCGGAACCGTGCGGATAAACATTGGCGCGTAACCAGGTACTCTTCTGGAAATACAGCGGCATCGGCGCATCCGCAGACCCGTCAATATAATCATTCGGGTTCTTCGGCATATTCAGCGTCAGAATATCCTTGCGATTCTTATCCGCACCTGACGGCGGCACACCTGCCTGCGCCATCGCCCAGCCGGCCGGCGTAATCGTCACCACTTTGGCATATCCCGGCGGACATTGCGGTGCCGGAATAACCCCCAGCCACGGCGACGTCCAGCAAGAATAATCTGTACATGTCTTGCCTGACTGCCCGGCATCCACTCTCCCGTTTTTAATCGACAAAGTTAGCCCTGTCCAATACGGAACATTTTCATTATAAGTGTTATCAACCACATAAATACCTTTATTGATAAAGTCCGGCAGAATATCGCTCAATCGCGCCCCGCCGCGTGATGTCAGCTTAATATCATGCATCACCGAAGTATAGGCCGGATTGACCTGATAATTCTTATACCTTGAGGCATCTGCCACTGCTGTATAACCGTTATTCGTCATCTGCGGCAACGCAACATTTTCTAAAGGCTGATTATCAACAAACCTGTCAGCTTTAACATACCCAGCAGAATCAGCGTCAACTCCGGCCGTCGTTCCACTGTATTTAGAAGCAACTTCAATAATTCCCTTGCGGATATGAACCGAACCTCTTGCTGCATCTTTATTATCTTCTACCGCAAAAATGCTCTGACCGCCCGTTCCTGTTGCTTTTAGAACATCAACACGCTTATCCGCCGTCAAAATCTGGCTGTAAGTATTGTCGCCGGTCTGAACTTCAAACACGCCGTTATCAACCAAAACCTTTCCTTTTGAAACAACCATCTCTTTATTTTTACTTGGCCCGACACGAACAACACCATCTTCCGTGCCTAAAGTTTCAACTTGTAACTCATTATTAAGACCGGCAATAAATTTTTTATCAGTAACCTGAACCTCATTATTTCGTCCGATATGAACAGTCCCCTTACCGACTTTAACCTCATTGCCAACGCCGATATATACATCATAAGGCATACCGGCTCCGCTCCAATAAGCGGTAAAAGCATATTTATCAGCAGCAGGATTAGAAGAAAAGTCCGCCCCCTGCAAACCGCCGCGCAATGTCTTTGAACGCAAATCCGGTGTTTTAATGGCACCTTTTACCGTCAGATTTTTCTCCATCGTAACGTCTTCTTTAAAATTCGCCACAGAATTAACATTCAACGTCTTATTTGGTCCGCCGATTGTCACATTGCCTTTGAGATTTGTATCGCCGTTGACAGTCAAATTCTTTTCAAGTAGCGTATCGCCTTTGACCGTCAGTTTTTTATCAATCGTCGCATTACCGGCCACATGCAAATCACCTTTCAAATCGGTATTTTTTTCAACTGTCAGGTTGCCGCCGATATTGGTATCTCCGGCAATATCTGCCGCCCCGCCTACTGTTGTATCGCCTTTAATGTCCGCCCCTTGCTCGACATTCAAACCGCCTTTTATATCAGCGTTTCCCTGCGTTGTGACATTGCCCGTTCCACCGTCGACCTTAAACTTTCCGTCCGCGGCTTCCAACTTGCCGCCGATACTTGCGCCGGCGCCGTTTTCCAATAACAACGCTTTATCCTTATTGCCGCCGGCAGCGTTATCCGCCGTAATAATCAGCTGATTAACATTTTCAATATTATGGCTGCCTAAATCCAAAGTTGTTCCCATCGTGTTCAAATTCGGATATCCGGGAACTTCATTACGATACAACACATTTTCGTTCAGGCCGCTGCCGTCAGTCACCGGCTGAATTGAAGCTGCCATAATCGACCCGTCCGCTTTGGATGCCAAGCCAAGCTCGTTCTTTATATCGTTAATCGTCCAAATTCCCTGAACGCCGTTACCTTTATTACCCTGCGTATAACCGCCGTTGCTGCCGATCATTGCCGCAATGCGCGAAGCGCGGATTAACGGAATCCCCTCTTTCATTTTCGGATCGGCAATAATAAAACCGGTCAGGGTTGCGCTGCTCTTGGCATTTTTGCTGGAATGCTTCTTAACTGCCAGCTGATAACTGCCGAAAGAATAACTGCCCTGAACATTGCCGTTTGCATCCAGAAAACCATACGGCAGATAATCGCAAAGCTGCTGCAAATCAACCGTTGTCGTTGCATTCTCTTTTGTTGCAAAATCAGCAAAATTCGGCTTCGTACCCTTACAATCGTTTTTCGGAGCCTGACCGCGCATAATGTCCTGATAATTGTCGCGCAGATAATCGTCCACGGCCTTAATCATAACGCGCATTTGGCTGGCCGCGTTGATATCCTGCAGCTCGGTCGTCCGTTCCGCCGCTTTTTTATAAAGGATTGGCGTCACCAGGGCTATCAAAGCCAGCATGGCCAAAGCCTCAACCATCAGGCTGCCGGCTTCTTTTTTAAGTTCGTCTTTTTTCAACATCTCCCGTCTCCTTACAACTGATCAAACGGCGTCATATAAACCATACAATAAGAACAAATCCCTTTCGGACCGCATTCCTTGGCAAAACTCTTTTTTCCTTCTCCGCCGGCATTGTCGATAATATACTGGGGAATAGACAGCCACTGATTATTGCCGTTGTTTATTCCCATCGTCGACCCCAACTGGTTTTTATCCGCCGTTTTGCTGATTTCCTGCGTGTAGCCGAAGTTTGAGGCATTGCCGACCACTTTCTTCATGGCGTTAATCAAATCATTGGCCGGGCGCCCGCCCTTAATACTCTTCCACCGCTGCGGCACACAACCGAAAGTAACCAGATAATTGATTGAATTTTCGGCATTGCAGTTGCCGTTGGCCGTGCTCAGCGTCTTATCATTCTTGTCCAGACAATACATAATCGTCGTATAAGTGCCCGTGCTGTTATAGCCCGCCGGCAGATATGCCTCAAAAACATTGGTGGAAATTTCACCGGCATTATACGGCTTCTTGTCAGATACCAAATCGCCGATATATTTAACAGCCGCCTTATGCTGAATGACAATCTTGCTGACAGCGGCTTCCGCCTGCGGTTCAACATATATCTGGCGCATGTCGGATCGTACGGAAAGATTAAACCCGTACAAAATTGCGATAAATGTTGCCAACACCACCCAAATATACATCTTTCAGCCTCAACACTCTTCTGTTTATTTCATCTTATCACAAACAGCCGCCTAAATCCAACATATCTGAAAGCCTAGGCAAAAATTTAACATATCTGTAACAAAACGCCTTTGTCTTGCCACCACCTTATCCGAAATAATATAATTAAAAGTTAAAAAAACACCTCCTCCGCCGCCGGAAATGATATTTTCGTTTAATAAGTCGACTTTTCCTGTTTTAATCTGCGGAAGAATATAATACATTGCTGTAAAGATATCATTGAATTGGGGAATAAAATGATTGATACGGATGACGGTCTCAACAGAGACGATGAAGATATGGGGATGTCTTCATCAAGAATCAACAAAAAGAAAATCCTGATGATAATCCTCCCGGCAATTATAATTATCGGGCTGGTTGTTAGTTTTTATGCTGTGTTCAGCAGCGATAAAAAAGCCGACAAAAACTATAGTGTCGTCACCAACAGCAATGAAGACGGCACCTCCGCCCAAACCGTCATTTTTTATGACATGCCCGAAATTGTCGCCATCCTGAAAAACCGCGATGCTTCGACCGCAACCGTTAAACTGAAAATCAGCCTTGAAACCTCTGATTTAAGCGAAGAGAAAATAAACGCGCTTGAAGCCTTATCCTCCAAAATCAATGACATTATCATCGCTCATTTGGTAGAGCTCTCCCCGACGGAAATTACCGACAGCGAAGGGCTTTACTGGTTAAAAGAAGAGTTGCTGTACCGCGTCAACCTCGTAACCGCCCCCATTAAAATCAACAGCATTAATTTCAAAAACTTTGAAATTCAAAACGACCATCAATAAGGAATAGTCAAAGTGGCAGAAGAAACACAAAATAACACCGGCAGCGAAAACCCAAACCCGCAGCAAAATGAAGACTGGGCTGACTCGATTAACATCCGCGAAAACGAGAATGCGCCGGGCAGCGCCGCGGGCTCGTCCAAGATTCTCAATCAGGAAGAAATAGACTCCCTCTTTGGCTACAACACGCCGGAAGGGATGAGCGAAAATGCCGAAAACATCGGAGTCAAAGCTATTTTGAACTCGTCCATGGGATCATACGAGCGCCTCCCGATGCTTGACGTCGTCTTTGACCGCCTCATCCGCATGATGGTTACTTCGCTCCGTAACTTTACGCAGGATAACATCGAGGTGTCGATAGAGAGCATTGAGTCCATGCGCTTCGGCGAATATATCGATTCTCTGACGCTGCCGACGCTTCTCTCTGTTTTCCGCGCCGAAGAATGGGACAATTACGGCTTGATTTCCGTAGATTCGTCGCTGGTCTACTCCATCGTCGACGTTCTGCTCGGCGGCCGCCGCGGCACCGCCGCCATGCGCATCGAAGGGCGCCCCTATACCACGATTGAACTTAATCTCATCAAAGATATGATTGACCTGGTATTGGCAGACCTGTCAACCGCCTTTGACCCGATTACCACCATCAACTTCAGCTATGACCGTACCGAAACCAATCCCCGGTTTGCGGCCATTGCCCGCCTGTCAAATGCCGTCATCGTAGCTCACCTCCGCGTCGATATGGAAGACCGCGGCGGCAGGCTGGACCTCATGCTCCCTTACGCCACGCTGGAACCGGTGCGCGACATCCTGTTACAAATGTTCATGGGCGAACGCTACGGACGTGACACCATCTGGGAAAACCACCTGATTGAAGAACTCTGGAACACACAGGTCGAACTCAAAGCCTGCCTGAAAGAACAAATGATTAACCTGCGGGAAATTGCCCGTTGGGAAAAAGGCTCGTTCATCAATCTTGACATGGATCCCTGCGCCGATATTACCGTCGCCTGCGGGGATGTCCCCTTGCTGAACGGCACAATGGGACGCAAGGAAGACAAAATCGTCATCAAAGTAAAAGGGAAAGCCGAAAAAAATGCATAGTTTGGAATTTATCATCAATATCGTTATTATCGCGTTACTGATTCCCACCATTATTTATGCTTACCGCTTAAATAAAAACCTGACGATTCTCCGTCAGAACCAGAGCAGCCTGTCAAAACTTATCCAGTCCCTCAATGAGGCGACGTTTAAGGCGGAAAACTCCATCCCCAAACTGAAATCAGCCACCCAGTCGACTTCCGGCGAATTAAAGGAAGTCGTCGACAGCGCCAAAACCCTGAAAGATGACCTGACATTCATCAATGAGCGCGCTGATAACTTGGCCGACCGCCTCGAAAACGTTATCCATAACGGACGGAAAATAAAAGAAACCGCCACGCCGGCCGCCGCTGTTGAAACGCCCCGGACTCAGACCGCAAACAAGGAAACCGAAGAACTGATATCCTCGGCACGCTCTGAAGCAGAAATGGAACTGTTAAAAGCTCTGCGCGCAATCAAATAAGAGATAAAAAAGAAAATGAAAAACAAAAAATTCCGCATTTTGCCTGTCTTCATCTTCATGGCCGTTTTGATGCTGTCAATCCGCATCAACAACATTTTTGACAACATCAAGGACAGAAGCGAAAACACCATCACTTTTTCTTCCAACAGCGCTCAGGCTGAAGAACAAGCCGATACGGAAACCGCCGAACTCGACCGGATTCTTGAGCAGTCCGATTCGGCATCCGCATCTGCGCCCGCAGCCGGCATCACCCCTGGAAAAACTTTCTCCCAGTCGGAAATCGCCATTTTGCAGGAGCTGGCCGAACGGCGCGAAGCGCTTGACCTGCGCAGCAAAGAGATTGATAAAAAAGCCGTCCAGCTGAAAGTCACCGAAGAAGAAATCGGCAAAAAACTGGCGCAGCTTCAAAATTACGAAAAAAAGCTCCGTGACCTGATGCGCGAATATACCGCCAGGGAAAAAGAAAAAATCAACGCACTGGTTAAGGTCTATTCCACCATGAAACCCAAAGACGCCGCCCGCATTTTCAACACGCTTGACCTTGAAATAACCACGGCTCTGGTGCGAGAGATGAAGCCCTCCACTTCCTCGGCGATTATTTCGCAGATGGACGCGGCCAAAGCCAAGGAAATCACCGATGCTCTCATCGGCAACAGCTTAAACAACAACGGAGAATAAATTGTTGCAGGCCAAACACATTGCTAAAACCGGAAAAATGCTGCTGTCAGGAATACTGGCCGCGGCTTTCTGGCTGTGTCTGGCTTGTTTTCCGTCCGCGGCGGAAGCCTCCGTCTACTTCATGCAAAACAACAATCATCTGCGCATCAATTTTGACATCGACCGCTTAAACGACTATAAGATAGAAAACAAGGACAAAACCCTGAAACTGTCTTTCACCTATCCGGTAGAAACCCGCTTTAATGAAATAAAGGAACAATATCCCAACCTCTTTGCCGACTACACCATCTCCAAAGACAAAAAAAGCATTGCTATCAAACTCAATCAGACAATAAACGTCAGCAACTATCGCGAGGGAAACACGCTGGTGCTGGATGTCAGCATTCCTGAAGACAAACCGCGGGTTCAAATGAACAGCCGCAACCTGGAAAGCGCCAAACTCGATTACAGCAAAGATAACGGCATATCAAAATTTTCCTTTGAGTTTGAAGAACTCCCCGCTTACGAACTGAAAAAAGACGCGGACAAGACAAGGCTGATATTCGGCAAACCTATAAAATTCCTAACCAACTCTTTAGCTTCCTACCCTGGACGCGACGCCATCACTTTCCGGGAAGAAACGCCAAATCAATACGTCTTCACGATTCCCGAAGTGGCAAGCCAGTCTTTTGAAGAAAGCAAAAGAATCATCGTCTATACCGATAGAGAACAAAATGATGGCGCCGTTGCCAAAGAAAAAAACAGCAGTCACTCCTTGTTAAAAGTCCGCAGTCTGAGCTTTTCCTGGAATCAGCCGACAAACATCGCCGCTTTCAAACGCGGTAAATATCTGTGGATTGTTTTTGACCGCCATCAAAATTTAGACACAAAAGAATTAAGTGAAAACATTGCTCCTCTGGCCAAAGATTTGTACCAGCTTCCCAACCCTCAGGCAACAATACTCCGCCTGACACCCGGTGATGACATTAAAGTCGGCATTCGTAAGGAAGGTTTGCTGTGGATTGTCGACTTATACACGGGCGGCAAAAGCATTCCGACGAGGGAAGTCCCCGTTTTCACCAGATACGACGCCCTCAACCGCGCCTATCTCTTTGCGCCGGTAACCGATGCCGGAAACATTGTTTCAATATTCGACCCGGAAATCGGCGACATCATCAGCGTGATTCCGTTCAACACCACCAATTACGGCATCACCATGCCTTATAACTATCCTGATTTTGATTTTATCAAAACAATCAACGGCCTGGTACTGATTTATAAAGCTGACGACATCAGCATCACCACCGGCAACAGCGGCATCAACATCCGCCGCGACAACAGCGACCTCAACATCTCGCATGAACTTGATGACCTGAAACGCCGCAGTCTGACATACGGCGACGATAACATAGACAAACAGTTTGTCATGAATATCCCCGCAGAAATTTTAAACAAACCGTTTAATGAAGCCGTCGAAGTACTTGAGCAGGATTTAATCAAAGCAGACACCGACAGCATAAACAAGCTTCGCCTGCGCGAAGCCGGATATTTTCTGAACAAAGGTCTGGGAAGTAACGCCCTGAAAATATTAAACGCCATGGAAAAAGAAAAAGCCCCGGAAAGCGAAAGCGACATATTCCATGGCATGAAAGGCTTGGCCAATTTCCTTGCCCGCCGCTATCAGGAGGCTTTAACGGAATTTTCTTACGGCAATCTTGATAAAAACGAAGAAGCCCAGTTCTGGAAAAAGCTGACAGCAACGGCTCTGTCCCCTAAGGCTGAGGATAATCAAAAATTGCTGTCATATACATATATGCTGAAAAATTACCCGGACGAGATTCGCCGCCGCATCGCTCTGGTTGCTATTGAACCGGCATTTATGGTAAACGACGACCTCAATATTCAAAATTATATCGACATCATCAGAGATTCAAACAACCCGCTCGACCAAGAACCGGCAATCAACTATTATAACGCCCGCAAACTGGAGCTTATGGGATATCCGCTGAACGCCATCCGGGAATACCGCCACGCCGCCAACTCTAATTCCGCATATTTTTCCTCTCTGGCTCGCCGCAGGATTGTCAATATCCAGCGCCGCACCAACACCATATCTCTGGACAAGGCTGCGGCGGAATACGAAAAGCTGCGTTATGCCTGGGGTGAACGGAAATTCAAAATCGGCCTGTTGGAAGAACTGGCGGAAATCTATACCCAAAACAAAGAATATTACAAAGCTTTGGAAACGCTGGAAGAAGCGCGCGAGCAGACGACCGCCGAAGAAAAAAACCGCCTCACCCAAAAAATGGTCAGCCTGTTTGAAGACATTTATTACAACAATCAGGATGACAATATTCCGGCCTTAAAATCGCTTGCCTTGTATCAGGATTACAGCTGGCTGGCACCGATGAGCGAACACTACAACGCCATTGTCCAAAAACTGGCCGACCGCCTCGTCGCCGTCGACCTGCTCGGCCGCGCTTATAATATTCTGGAAACCCAGCTGTCCGCCGGCAACCTGACACCCAACGAAGCAGGAACCGTCGGAACCCGTATGGCGCTGATAAACCTGTTCAACAACCAACCGGAAAAAGCCATCGCAATTCTCGATAAAACCGAAAGCGACCGCCTGACGCCGACAATCATCGCCCACCGCCGCATCATTCGCGCCAAGGCTTTGTCCGCATTGGGGCGGCCGCAGGAAGCGCTTGACCTGCTGAAAGAAGATTACAGCCGCAACGGCATTCTCGTCAAAACCGAGATATTCTGGAACAACCGCCAATGGGGAGATGCCGCCGACAGCATCAAATACTTGATTGAAAAACCGCAAAAAGGCCACCCCTTGACCAACGAACAAATCCAGCTGATATTGGAATGGGCAACTGCTCTGAAAAAAGCCGGAAGAGAAACGGTCATCGTCCGTCTCAGAAATACGTTCAAACCATACTTCCAAAACACGCCCTACATCAGTATCTTTAATGTCCTGACAGACACCTTGGAAGCGGATAAAATCGATATTAAAAATATTGATGAAACAATCAACAACATATCGGCTTTCAGCAACTTTGCCAAAATCTACGCGGAATCAATGCAGAAAAGCAGCTTGAGTGAAACCATAAAATAATGATTAATAAAAAGTTCAAAATAGAAAGCCCGTATGAACCGGCCGGAGACCAACCGCAGGCAATCAAGGAATTGTGCGAGGGACTGGAACGCGGCGACAAAAGCCAGGTGCTTCTCGGCGTTACCGGCTCGGGAAAAACTTTCACCATGGCCAAAATCATTGAGCAATCACAGCGTCCGGCACTGATTATGGCGCCGAATAAAATTCTTGCCGCCCAGCTTTATTCCGAAATGAAAGAATTTTTTCCAGACAACCATGTTGAATATTTTGTCAGCTACTATGATTACTACCAGCCGGAAGCCTACGTCCCCAAAACCGATACTTATATTGAAAAGGATTCGGCAATTAACGAACAAATTGACCGTATGCGCAACGCCGCCACCCGCAACATTCTGGAGTGCAACGACGTTATCATCATAGCTTCCGTTTCCTGCATTTACGGCTTGGGCGATGTTGAATCCTATTCGGCCATGACAATTGACCTGCATGTCGGTGAAGAAATCGAACCCAAACTGATTTACAAACGCCTGGCAGAACTGCAATATGAACGCAACCAGCAAAACTTCGTCCGTTCCACCTTCCGCGTCAACGGCGACGTGCTGGACATCTTCCCGGCGCACTATGAAGACCGCGGCTGGCGTATTTCCTTTTTCGGAGACGAAATAGAAAGCATCTGCGAATTCGATTCGTTGACCGGCAAAAAAACTGCCGACTTGCGTGACATTGTCATCTACCCGGCCAACCATTACGTCACGCCGCGCCCGGCCTTGTCACAGGCCATGGTCGGCATCAGAAAGGAACTGGCCGAACAGCTGGAAACTTTTCGCAATGAAAACAAACTGGTCGAAGCCCAGCGCTTAGAACAAAGAACCCGTTTTGACCTTGAAATGCTGGAAACGACCGGTCACTGCAAAGGTATCGAAAACTATTCCCGTTACCTGACCGGGCGCAAAGCCGGCGACCCGCCGCCAACTCTGTTTGAATACCTTCCTCCCAACGCAATTATTTTTGTTGACGAAAGCCACATTTCCATTCCGCAAATCGGCGGAATGTTCCGCGGCGACCGCAACCGCAAAGGCACACTGGCACAATACGGTTTCCGCCTGCCTTCCTGCGTTGACAATCGCCCGCTCCGTTTTGAAGAATGGGACAGGATGCGCGGCCAGAGTATTTTCGTATCCGCCACCCCTGGCGACTGGGAACTGGAACAAAGCCAAGGCGTTTTTGCCGAACAGGTTATTCGCCCGACAGGGCTTCCCGACCCGGTTTGTATCGTCCGCCCGGTTGAAAACCAAATCGACGACCTGATGGAAGAATGCCGCAAAACCATTGCCAAAGGCGAACGTGTTCTGGTCACGACCTTAACCAAAAAAATGGCGGAAGACTTAACCGAATACTTGCATGACAACGGCATTAAAGTCAGATACCTGCATTCAGACATTGAAACCCTGGAAAGAATTGAAATCATCCGCGATTTGCGTCTGGGTGTTTTTGACGTTCTGGTCGGCATCAACCTCCTGCGCGAAGGCTTGGATATTCCGGAATGTTCTCTGGTTGCCATTTTAGACGCCGACAAGGAAGGCTTTTTGCGTTCAACCCGTTCACTGATTCAGACGATTGGCCGCGCCGCCCGCAACGCCGAGGGAAAAGTCATTCTCTATGCCGACAGAATGACCGGCTCTATGCAGGCCGCTTTGGAAGAAACGCAGCGCCGCAGGGAAAAACAGCTGAAATTCAACGCTGAACACGGCATTATCCCCAAAACCGTCAAAAAGACCATCTCCAGTGCCCTGTCAGACATGACCGAAGCCGATTATGTCAAAGACGACAATTTAAATTCCAAAGAAATTGCCGACCTCAAAAACATCGACAAGAAGCTCAGAGAATATACCAAGAAGATGAAAGAAGCCGCGGCAAATCTGGAATTTGAAGAAGCCGTCATCTACCGCGACAAAATCAAAGAACTTGAACAACTGGCTATGAAAAATACATAGTCCCAAAGTCCTCTTCAAAATGCAACAAGCGAATTAAAAAGCTAGCACCGGGCGAACGACGAAGTGGCTATGGAGGTAGTCCTTATTGCCGTCGAGCACGCCGCCCCAAACAGCGCCATTATCCGTACAGAAGACCCACGCGAAGTTGCTATTATACTCGGACGACGACCAAATATGTTCATTATCGCCTGTAAGTTGTGTACCGCCAAGTTTGGATATGGTATTGTTGATGGCATTTAAGTTGGTATACAAACTGCTCAAAATAC
>ENA-UESE01000643-UESE01000643.1-human-gut-metagenome-genome-assembly--contig:-NODE-643-length-36869-cov-122.060285_pt1 | contig 36869 bp, 37 predicted proteins | sample MGYA00242995_ERZ507996 | MGnify/ENA primary metagenome ERZ507996 (study PRJEB26167, sample SAMN06115489) | human gut metagenome | host: Homo sapiens | place: China:Sichuan | collected 2015-04-15... | reverse complement strand
CAGGCGGGGCGGCCGGTGCGCATAAAATTCCCGGTATAGGAGCCGGGTTTGTGCCGCCGTTTTATGATAAATCTTTGGTGGACGAAGTTATAGATATTAAGGACGATGAAGCAATCACTTTATTGAAAGACGCGGCTGAGGAAGAAGGTTTGCCGATAGGCATTTCTGCCGGAGCAGCGCTGGCGGCGGCGGTGAAAATCGGGCAACGTCCGGAGTTTGCCAAGAAGGTGATTGTGGTTATTTTGCCGGACGGGACGGAAAGGTATTTGTCGCTAGGCTGGTTTTAGCCTTGAAAAAAGTATTTGCCAAAGCGGTCGTTTTTGGTTATGTTGTAGGCAAATTTTTAAGAAGGAAAGCTGTTTAAATATAATGAAACCCAATTCTATTCTCGGCAGATATCTGACAAAACAGATTATTTGGAATTTTTTCTCAGTTCTGATTATGGTACTGGGCATTATATTTATGTTTGAGGTGATTGATTTGCTGCGCCGTGTGGCGGACAGGCCGGATATCGGTTGGGGTTTTGTTCTGAAAATGGTAATGATGAAACTGCCGCGGACACTGGATATGATTTTCCCGTTTGTCATGATGATTGCCGCGATGGTGACTTTTCAAAAAGTCAGCAAAACAAACGAATTTGTGATTATCCGGGCAGCAGGGGTGTCTGTTTGGGGCTTTCTGGTTCCGGTTTTGTTTGCCGTTTTTATGATTGGTGTGATTAATGTGAGTATTTTTAATCCGATTGCTTCAAGGATGTTGGAAATTTTTGAAACGATGGATTATCAGCTTAAGACCAAAAATCCGAAGGCCGTGCTTTTTTCCGATAAAGGATTATGGATCAGGGAAGCGGCGGAAGAAGGCAATGTTTTGGTAATGCAGGCCAAATCCGTCCGTCAGGAAGATGAGCAGACTTTGTATTTGTATGATGTCAATATTTTGGAACTTGACCATAATTCCCAGATTTTGCGGCAGGTTGGTGCTTTTATGGCGGTTTTGAAAAATGAACAGATTGAGTTGAAAGATGTTAATGTATTTGAGGCCGGTAAGCCGCGGACTATTGTTAACAGCGTTAAGTACAACTCAACGATTACGGTCGACCGTATCCGGGAGAATTTTATTGATCCAGACGCCATTTCTTTTTGGGATTTGCCCAGCACAATAGAATTTTATAAAAAATCCGGTTTTTCGGTGGTTAAGCATCAAATTCGTTATTTGTCGCTGATTGCTTCGCCATTTATGCTTTGCGCCATGGTTTTGGTGGCGGCGGTTTTTGCTCTGCGGCCGAACAATCGCCGCGGCGGCGTGATGTTTCTTATTGTCGGCGGTATTATTGCCGGTTTTCTGGTTTATTTTTCATCGCAGGTTATTTATACTTTCGGTTTGAACGGCTATATTCCGGTATTTATGGCGGTTTGGACGCCTATTTTGATTACGGTATTGGTGAGCGTGTCGATATTGCTTCATCTTGAAGACGGTTAGTAAAAGTCCGACAGCGATTTTCCTGCTTGATTTTTAAAATTTTTGTGGTATAAGGGTTTCATAAATTGATAATATTATTGAAAGTGGGGTCAAAAGCCCCGCTTTTTTGTTAGAAGGAATCGTCAATGATTAATAAACACCCTTTGCAGGATATGTTGGAACCTGTGGTCGAAGGATTGGGATATGAGCTGATTAGGGTTTTGACTATCGGCATGAAAAATCCGACTTTACAGGTTATGATTGACCGGAAAGACGGGACGGAAATCACGGTTGATGACTGTGCCAAGGTCAGCCGCGCTTTGTCTGACGTTTTGGATGAAAAAGACCCGATAGAGAATCAGTATTCTCTGGAAGTCAGCTCTCCGGGAATCGACCGCCCTTTGACAAAGATAGAGCATTTTAAGCGTTTTGCCGGTTATGAGGTGAAAGTTGAAACGGCAGTAGCGGTTGAAAACAGAAAACGTTTCAAGGGTGTTGTTAACGGCGTTGATACTGAGAACAATATTTGCCTGACGATGGAAGATACGGAATATAAAATTCCTTTTGAAGATGTCGCCAAGGCAAAGATAGTCATTACTGATGAGCTTTTGAAAGAATATGAGGAAGCTCAGGCAGAAGCTGAATTATAATTTTTAATAAAAAGATACAATTTAAGATAAGAGGATAAAATGGAAAATATTGAAAGTATGCCGAGACCGGAAATTCTTTTGGTTGCCGACACGGTGGCCAGAGAGAAAAATATTGACCGCGAGGATGTTTTTGTGGCGATGGAAGTTGCTATTCAGAAAGGCGCCCGTTCCAAATACGGTGTTGAACATGACATCAGAGCCAATATTGACCGCAAGACAGGCGCTATCGCTTTGTCCCGTTATCGCGAAGTTGTTGAGGAAGACGCCGTTATTGAGAATGAGGCTGCCCAGCTGCCGTTGAGCAAAGCTAAAAAAATCAAAGCGGATGCCAAAGTCGGTGAGTTTTTGATTGACGCGTTGCCGCCGATTGATTTCGGACGTATTGCCGCGCAGACTGCCAAGCAGGTTATCGTTCAGAAAGTGCGTGAAGCTGAGCGCAATAAGCAATATGAAGAATATCGCGAAAAAATCGGTACGATTATCAACGGTACCGTTAAGAGAGCCGAGTTCGGCAATGTTGTTTTGGATATCGGCAAGACGGAAGCGATTTTACGCCGTGATGAAACGATTGCCCGTGAGAAATTTAAAAACGGCGACCGTATCCGTGCTTATGTTCTGGATGTTCGCCGCGAAAACAAAGGACCGCAGATTTTCCTTTCCAGAACCTGTCCTGAATTTATGGCCAAGTTGTTTACTCAGGAAGTTCCTGAAATTTATGATGGTATTGTCAAGATTATGGGCGTGGCCCGCGATCCAGGCTCTAAAGCCAAAATCGCCGTCAAAGCAGAAGATGTTACTGTTGATGCTGTCGGTGCCTGCGTCGGTTTGCGCGGTATTCGCGTTCAGGCGGTTGTCAATGAATTGCAGGGTGAAAAAATTGATATTGTCCCTTATTCCGAAGACAAAGCCCAGTATATTGTCAGCGCTTTGGCGCCGGCTGAGGTTTCCAAGGTGGTTTTGGATGAAGAAAACGGCCGGATTGAAGTGGTTGTTCCTCAGGAGCAGTTTTCAATCGCTATCGGCCGCCGCGGTCAGAATGTTAAACTAGCTTCCCAGTTGCTTGGCTGCGATATAGATGTTTTGACCGAAGAGCAGGAACAGGAAAGACGTTCTAATGAAAATAAAGTCCGCTCACAGCGCTTTATGGAAGCTTTGGACGTTGATGAAATGATTGCTCATTTGCTGATTGCCGAAGGTTTCTCAACGGTTGATGAGGTTGCTTTGGTTGCGCTTTCCGAGTTGTCCGAAATTGAGGGGTTTGACGAAGATGTGGCTAAGGAACTGCAGAGCCGTGCGCAGGAGTTTGTTGCGAAGCGCGATAAGGAGTTTGCCGACAAGAGCAAATCTTTGGGTATTGATGACAAACTGAAAGAAATCAGCGGTCTGGACCAGGATATGATTTTGGTTTTGGCTGAAAAAGGCGTTAAAACCATTGATGATTTGGCTGATTTGGCTGCTGATGAGCTGATTGAAATGCTTGGTGAGAGTGTTATTTCTCAGGCCGAAGCTAACAGAGTTATTATGGCAGCGCGTGAGCATTGGTTCACAGAAGAGGGCGAATAGTTTTATGCGCTATCAGAGGAGTGGCACGGCGTTCACATTTTTATGTATTTTTTAATACACTGCGTGGCGCTCCGTTTCTCTCCTCTGTTTGTCAGCCTAAAATTATCCGTTATAGTTTCTTTATTATTGATTGATACGGGAAGATGAAACAGGAAACTGAAGACAGAAAATGTATTCTGACCGGAGAAGTGAAAAGCAAAGACGAGCTTTTGCGTTTTACGCTTATTTCCGGCGGGCGGGTTATTCCGGATTTTAAGAAAAAACTTCCGGGACGCGGGATTTATGTTTCAAATTCTAAGCAGAAGCTGGAAACGGCCATTCTGAAAAACCAGTTTGCCAAGGCGACTAAGGGTCGGGCAAGAGCGGATTTGTCGTTGGTTGATATGACGGAAGCCCTTTTGAAGAAAAAAGGTTTGGAAGCGATTAATCTGGCGCGGAAGGCTGGGGAACTGGTTACCGGTTTTGATAAGGTTAAGGATGCTTTGGGGCGTGGAAAAGTTGCTTTTGTTCTTGAGGCTTGCGATGCCGGAGCCGACGGGCATGAAAAAGTGTTGAGTATGGCTAAAGGACTGGATGTTTTCGGTTTGTATACTACTGAGGAGTTGGATAAGGCATTAGATAAAGTTAATACGGTGCATGCCGCTTTTTTGAAGAGCGAAATGTCAAAAACAGTATATAAAGAATTAAAACGTTATGAGTGTTTTTTGCACGCATAACCGGTTAGATGATACGGAGAAAAAAATTAATGACAGAAGATAATGCAAAAAGCAAATTAACATTATCAGGTAAATCTACCCTTACACTCAAAAATGTAAGCGACGGTGCCCGGGCGCACAATAATGACGGCAAGAAGATTGTTCAGGTTGAAGTGCGGAAGAAGAGGGTTATCGCCAATCGCAGCGAAACGGAAGAGCCTAAAGTTAAAATTGACGAAGCGACAGCTGCAAAGCTGCGGCTTATTGCTGAGGCTAAAGAGCATGATGCCAAACGTCGGCAGGAGGAAGAAGAGAAGGAACGTCAGCGCCAGCTGAGACGTGAACAGGAAGAGCGGGAAAAAGCTCAACGCGAAGCCGAAGAAGCTAAAAAGGCGGAGGAGGAGAAGAAAGCTGCTGTTCGTCCTGCTGCGGTAACGGCAGCGGTTTCACCAGCTGAGGATGATCGTATTCAAAAGATTAAGGAAAAGAAGTCCCGCGATTTCGATGAAGAGGACGAAGATGAGGAAGAAGCTTCCCATAATCATAAGTTTAAAAAAGTTGCCGAAAGATCTTTGAGCAAAGACGATGTTTTTGAACAAGAGCGCAAAAAAGTTATGAAGCGCAGTTTTGAAACACCGCGGCGCGGTGGAAAAGTCAACCTGCATACATTGAGCAGCGTTGATGATGACGATGATGATTATGGTTTTGGGGGCGGCCGGCGTCGGTTTAAGAAAAAACAGCCGAAGCAGCAGGCTTTTCAGCAGCCGACAGAAAAAATTGTTAAAGAGGTTGTTATTCCTGAAATTATTACAGTTCAGGAACTGGCTAACCGTATGGCAGAAAAAGGTGCCGAAGTTATTAAAAAGTTGATGGCTTTGGGGGTTATGGCTACGATTAACCAACCGATTGATGCCGATACGGCGCAGATTGTGGTTGAGGAATTCGGACATAAGTTTAAGCGCGTTGCCGACAGCGATGTTGAGCAGGGGTTGACCGGTCCGGAAGATACGGACGCCGATTTGCTGCCGAGAGCACCGGTGGTTACGGTTATGGGACACGTTGACCATGGTAAGACTTCTTTATTGGATGCTTTGCGCGAAACAAATGTTGCTTCACGCGAGGCTGGTGGTATTACACAACATATCGGCGCTTATCAGATTGAAGTTGCCGGGGGCAAAAAGATTGCTTTTATTGATACACCGGGACATGAGGCCTTTTCAGAAATGCGCGCTCGCGGTGCAAAGGTTACCGATATTGTGGTTCTGGTGGTTGCTGCCAATGATGGCATTATGCCGCAAACTGTTGAGGCAATCCGCCATGCTCAGGCGGCGGAAGTGCCGATTGTGGTTGCGATTAACAAGATTGACCTTCCGGGTGCCGACCCGATGAAGGTGAAGACCGCTTTATTGCAACATGGTATTGCCGTTGAAGATATGGGCGGCGAATATCTGAGCGCGGAAGTTTCGGCTAAGAAGCGTATTAATATTGATAAGCTGGTTGAAGCTATTCTGCTGCAGGCGGAAATTCTGGATTTGAAAGCCAACCCGAATCGCATGGCTTCGGGTACGGTTGTTGAAGCCAAGATGGAAAAAGGCCGCGGTTCTGTTGCAACGGTTCTGGTTCAGAACGGTACGCTGCGCGTTGGTGATATTTGTATTGCCGGTAAGGAGTGGGGACATGTCCGCGCTATGTTTAACGAACATGGCAAGAGGATGACGGAAGCTGGTCCGGCGACCCCAGTTGAAATTCTCGGTTTGCAAGGAACGCCGGCAGCCGGTGACGATTTTGTCATTGTCAGAGACGAAAACCAGGCGAAAGAAGTTACCGGTTATCGTATTCGCAAAGAACGTGACGCTAAACTGGTTAAGAGTGCCAAGTCTGCGATGGAGCAGATGCTTGATAAGATTAAATCCGGTGAGGTTAAGCATTTACCGGTTATTATCAAGGCTGATGTTCAGGGGTCTATTGAGGCCATTGAAGGAACGATTAAGAAATTGTCCAATGATGAAGTCAGTGTTCAAATTCTGCATTCTGCTGTTGGTCCGATTTCTGATTCTGATGTTACCTTGGCTAAGGCGTCTAATGCCTTTATCATCGGCTTTAATGTTCGCGCTATTCCTCATGCTCGCGATATGGCGCGTCAGGATGGTATAGATATTCGTTATTACTCGATTATTTATGATGTTGTCGATGATATTAAAAAGGCTCTGGAAGGTATGTTGTCGCCTGAATTGAGAGAAAAGATTATCGGTTATGCCGAAATCCGCAATGTCTTCAATATTACCGGTGTCGGCAAAGTTGGCGGCTGCATGGTGACGGAAGGTTTTGTCAAGCGCGGCGCTAAAGTTCGTTTGCTGCGTGACAATGTTGTTATCCATGACGGTGCCTTGTCTCAGCTCAAACGTTTTAAGGAAGACGTTAAAGAAGTCAAGTCCGGTTATGAATGCGGTATGAGTTTTGAAAACTATAACGATATTCAAGTCGGTGACTTTATAGAGTGTTATGAGGTGGAGGAAATCGCTGCAACATTGTAAAAAGCTCGTATTTTGGGCATCTAATACAGAATCTCGGAAAAATACTCGGTCATGTACTTCTGTGTACATTCCCTTCGTCTTTTTCCGAGATTCTTATTATCTGCCGCAAACTCCGACCTTTTTACAGCGGCTATGGTCAGGGCTTGGGGTGCCGTGTGTGCGCAGATGAATGGTTTAGATGTTTTTTTGTTGACTTTTGTCTATCTGGTGATAGGGTATGGGGTATAGAATATATTATTAATTAAAACGTATAATTATGGAAAAAGAAAAATTTTTACAAAGTATTAAAGAGACATTGGAAGCCGCTGGATTTTCTGTTGACGATTTGGTGCAATATTGTGCTGAAAAGGAGGTACCAGCTGTTAATGCTGTAGCAAGTGACGTTTCTGTCGTTGGTGCTTCTTCAAAAGAAAACGAGGAAAGATTTCCTTTTGAAGTTATGTATGAGGGTATGGTTCGGTCATGGGTTCCGCTTGAAGGCAAAAAGCCGTTGGGTGTGATTTTTGAAAATCATCTTATCACCTTACATGATTCTCCAAGGGAGATGACGTGGAGAGAAGCTGTGAAGTATTGTCGAGAAATTAAAATAGAAGGTCATGCTTGCAGTGCCGGAAAAATTGGCTTCTGGAAAAAAGTGATGAATAGCCGTGATGAACAGAAAAAAGCGCTTGATAATTTGTTGATTAGCCTTGGCGGTGATACAATAGTGGTGCAGGGGAAATGGTATTGGTCGTCGTCCGAGTATGACGGCTACCACGCGTGGGTCTTCTGTACGCTTATTGGCGCTGATTGGGGCGGCGTGGACTACCGCAATAAGTACGGCAACTACGTCGTTCGTCCGGTGCTGGATTTGTCTGAATTATCTTAAATTATAAAAGCTCCAAGTTTTATTTTGGAGCTTTTATTTTGTTTATCAAAAAAGCGCCCAAACGGGCGCTTTTTTGGGTTATTTGCGTTCGCTCTTGTTCATCGGCAGAGGTTCTTTTGACCCGCTGTTGAAGAGAATAGCGTCGCTGATTTCAGTATTCTTGACCGGAATGTCTTTTATCTGTTTGCCGCAGATTTCAAGACCGACACTCTTCATTGCCGTGGCAATCGGTAGGAACAAGTCTGTATTTTCACTCGGTTTGGCACCGGTATGAGCCAAGCCGGTAATTGTTCCCTGCTTATCAATCAAAGCGCCACCCAGCGTGACATCCTGAACGAAAGTATCAATGATGATTTCCGTGCCGCGGTTTTCAGAATAACGGTAACCGCTGACTTTTCCGGAATCTTCAAGGTAACCTTCGCCGGTATTGAAATCAAGGATACCCAGCGTCAGGAATTTGTCCTTATTAATCGGCGGCAGTTCAAGGTTCAGTGAGAGTGGTGTGTATGTCGTCTTCTTTTCCATGAATATCAGGGCAACATTCTTGTTCGGGTTAATGCGAACCGCATGGCCTTTGAATTTGACGCCGTTGATTGTCTGCAATTCATAAGAATTGTTTTCTTTGGTTATCAGGTCGGCCGAGGTCAAAACAAACTGGTCGGAAACGATAAGACCGGCGCCTTTCTTTCCCTGGTTGTTGGTAATTGAGATGATTGACGCGCGTATCTTATAGACGTCTTCCGGCGTCAGCGGCGTATCGTAAGCCGGGCGCTCAATAATGCAGAGGTTGTTCTGAGCGTCAATAGCTCCCTGATCATTAATCGGGACGCTGATCCAGGTTTCTTTGCTGACTGTACCGGTCGCCTCAACACCGCCTTTTTCGTCAATATCCAAGTCGATGTTGTTTGTGACTTTGCAGCCCTGGGGATCTTTGGTGCAATCGCCAAACAGCGTCTGAGCTTCGCAGCCGCCGTAAAGTTTGTTGTCTTCACAGCCTTTATACAGCTTGTTGTCCTCACAACCGCGGTACAGCTTATTATTACAGTCGCAATCCGGGCCAAACAATGTCATGTTGTTGCAGGGCTTTTCCGGAACCGGCAGCGGCGGTACAGGCAGAGGAATGACGCCTGAAGGTGTATCCAGCGTTGTGGTTCTCAGGTCAACCTTGATTTCCGCATCTTCAAATTCAGAATTTTGACCGTAACGTTCTTCCTGATTTGTCGGAATAAGGCTGATGTCCAGAGGCTCTGACGGACGCTCTTTTTCAAGTAATGTTGCCGCGTCAAAGACCTGTGCAGGCTCTTCCGTTACTGTTGTAACAACGGTTGTTGTGGTGGTCGTTACAGCCGGTTCAGGTGTCGGCAGCGGAACAGGCGGCGTCGGTAACGAAACCGATGTTGGCAACGGAACCGGAGGCGTCGGTATCGGAATTTCTTTTTCTACCGTTGTGGTGACTGTTGTTTTGATTTCCGGAGCAGGTTTGGGAGCCGGAGCTACTTTTACGCTGCTGCCGTCTTTGTTTTTACGGATAACAACGCCGTCAGACTGTTTTTCGACAACGGAACCGTCGGAGAGTTTGGCAACGACTGTCGGAACCGGCAGTACTTCTTTATTTTTAACCAGCGGTGATACGGGTTCCGGAACATCAACTTTTTCAGCCGGTTTATCAGGTGTGTAAACGTATTTCGTTGTTTCGTTGATTTCTGTTTCATGTTTGGTGTATTGGCATTTTGCCGGGTTAAGCTCTCTTTCGCGCTCAATCAGTTCAATGCGCTGGTTTTCTCTTTCAGCCGGACTGAAGCGGTGGGTAAGTTGTTTTTGGAAGCCGGGATTATTGCGCAAATTATTGACAGCATCGGCATAGGCTCTTTCTACCAGGATTATTTCGCCGTTTTCTTCGCCGCGCATTAATTCGCCGTAACCGTTTGTTTCACCGCTCCAGTAAGCTTTGGTTTTATTGATGTCGGTGATTGTCCATTTAATCGTAATTTCAGACGAGCCGGTGCGTTTGTCTTCCTTAACGCTGTTGTCCCAGTCGTATTTATCGCAGATGTTCATAAAATAATTGGTGATTTCCGCGGTTACCAAATATTCGGGCAGCGGGCTGGGCGTTACTTCCGTACAGACATCGTTAGGAATTTTTACGATTTTGAAGCAGTCTTTGAGTTCATTTTCAAAAATAGACATGAAGCGCATGTTTTGCTGCATCAGACGACCTTGATCAAGGAAAGCTTCTTTGCTAAAGCGGCGGCAGCCGAAAATGCGGAAACGGTAGTTGCCGAGTTTTTGTGACATTGTGCCGTTGATGTCTTCTTCATTCAGCCTGAAATCAACCCATTCCAGCTGAATGGGGGCAAATTTCTGGCATTGATTGTGGATGCTGCGATAAACGTCGCGGCGGCCGACGGTGACGTAGTTATTGACGAAGTTTTCACGCATCGGGACGGCTTCTTTGGCAATGATTTTGCGTTTTTTAGGCTTGCAGGGAACTTTTTTTGGCGCCGGTTTGACTGTAACACAGCCGCGCATTTCGTCTTTAGAGCAGCCATGTCCGGGGAAAATGCTGTTATCCTGTTTGTTAGAGGCGGTGCAGCAGGTGCCGCCAAAGATACTGCCGTCACGGTAAGTTTCGCCGCTGTAAGTACTTTTGACGTTTACTTTGGGTTGGGGAAGACGTTGTTTGAGTCTGGTGTTGACATTGGCGCTTCCCTGGATTTCTTCCGGTTGGGGCTGTGCTTCGTCAAAGAAGCCCATGGAGCGGCTCAATCCCGTATATTCGACGCGAACACTGCGGCTTCCGGATTCCGTATCTTGTTGGAAACTATTGCTGTATTGTGAGGCCATTGTTTCGGAGAATGCTATGCTGCATATGGACAGAGCCATGGCAGAACAGGCTAAAAGTTTGAAACACCTAGTGATTTTCATGTATTTTCTCCATTATTTTCTCCGGTTTGGTAATGCCCTGCGATAGGACAAAGCCTCAGCTATGTGCAGTTTAAGCACTTTTTCGTTATTTTGCAAGTCTGCAATTGTTCTTGCTAACCGCAAAATACGATGATAAGCGCGGGCTGAAAGGTTGTTTTTGTCGGCAAAGGCGATGAGAAGCTGTTCCGCGTCATTATCCAGCTGTACGGCCTGTTCCAAGAGGTCGCCTCTGAGTTCGGAATTGGTGTGCAGTTCGGGATGGCCGAAATGTTGGAATCTTTCGGTTTGGATGTTGCGGGCCTGGATAACCCTTTGCAAGATTTCGGCTGAGCTTTCGCCGGTTTTGACGTCGGCTATTTCCCAAGGGCTGACGGCGGGAACTTCAATTTGTATATCTATACGATCGAGGAGCGGTCCGGAAATTTTTGCCTGATATTCTTCGGCACATTTCGGTGCACGGGAGCATTCAAATCTCGGATTGCCCAGATTGCCACAGCGGCAGGGGTTCATTGCCGCGATGAGTTGGAATTTTGCCGGATAGGTTGTATGGGCGTTTACCCGGGAAATGGTGATGCTGCCGTTTTCGAGCGGTTGGCGCAGTGCTTCCAGGGTTGCACGGTTGAATTCGGGAAGCTCGTCCAAGAATAATACGCCGTTATGGGCGAGGGAAATTTCTCCCGGTTCAGCGCGTCTGCCGCCGCCGACCAAGGCCGGGGTTGAGGCATTATGGTGCGGGGCGCGGAACGGCCGCTCAAAACAGAGTTGTCCGTCTTTCAGGGCACCGGCAATAGAATGAATCATACTGGTGGCAAGCGCTTCTTCTGGTGTCAGCGGCGGGAGGATTCCCGGCAGGCGAGATGCGAGCATGCTTTTTCCGGCTCCCGGAGGCCCAATCATTAACATATTGTGTCCGCCGGCCGCGGCGATTTCAAGAGCTTTTTTGGCGCTTTCCTGTCCTTTGACGTCTTTCATGTCCAAATGTTTGGCGGCTGGTGCTTTTTTTAAGGTTTTTGGGGCTGGAATGGTTTGCGTGCCTTTGAAGTGGTTTATTAATGCCAGCAGAGAAGATGCGGCGATGATGTCTTTCAGCCCGGACCAAGCTGCTTCAGCGCCTTGAGCCTCCGGGCAGATAAGGCCGAGGTTTTGCGCGTTGGCTTTGATTGCAACGGGAAGCGCACCGTTGACGGGGAGAATGGCGCCGTCAAGGCTGAGTTCGCCGAGGACGACATAACGGCTGATTTCTTCCTGCGGGATGATTCCCATGCCGGCAAGCAGGCCTAAGGCGACGGGAAGGTCAAAGTGAGCGCCTTCTTTCAGTAAATCGGCCGGTGCAAGGTTGATGGTGATGCGTTTGGCAGGGACAGACAGCCCAAGAGAGTTCAATGCGGCGCGGACACGTTCGCGGCTTTCGGCAATGGATTTATCCGGGAGGCCGACAATGGAAAATGCAGGCATTCCAGATGAAATCTGAACCTGCAGGTCGACGTTTAAAACTTCTAAGCCGTTAAAGGTAACTGTATTGATTCTGGCCAGCATTGCAGATTACCACCGGGGTGTGCGTTCGTGTTCTCTCCAGCGGCGGGTCGGATAAGTTTCTCTGGTCAGAAAATCGTAGTTCGCCGTTTTATACGGGATATCGCGGAAACGGACAAAGTTTTTTCGTTCGTATTTTCTGGCGCAGTTTTCCGAACCGCCGAAAGATGAATCGTAACAATGGACAATATTGCGGGTATAGGGGTCAAGCAGGCTTATTTTTTGTACTTCGTTGGCATATCCGGTTGGTGCCGGGATGTGGTGTATGGTTTTGCCGCTGTGGTGAAACCAGCCGCAGGAACCGACCGCCAGAACCAGACAGAATATCAATATTGGTTTAAAATTCAGCATTTGCGCCCCAGGTGTTAAGTTTATTTTGTTTAAATATAAAGGCAAAACCTTAATATAATATAAATATGGCGGCTGATTTTGGCTAAATTTGCCGTAAAATGAAAAAATGCTTGCAAATTAAAGAGTTTGGTGTATATTGCAGCCGTTCCTTGCTCGAAATGTTCGGGCTATACAAAAGAACACGCCGGCTGTTTCGATTCCTTATATCGATTGCAGGCGGCATTTGTTGAGAATCCATAAGGAGAATTTATAAATGACTAATTATGAAAGCGTGCTGATTGCACGTCAGGACTTGGGCGCTTCTCAGGTTAACAGCATTGTTGAAGATTTGAGCAATGTCGTTAAGAAAGAAGGCGGCGAAGTCGTCAGAGTTGATAACTGGGGTTTGAAAAACCTGGCTTATCGCATTAAGAAAAACCGTAAAGGCCATTATGTTCTGATGAACATTACCGCTCCGGCTAACGCTATTGCGGAATTTGAACGCGTTATGCGCTTTAACGAAGACATCATTCGTTATATGACAGTTAAAGTTGATGAATTCAGCGAAGTTTCATCAAGCGAAAAAGACGCCAGCGAAGAATAGGAGATTGTATAATGGCTAAACAAGTATTCTTTAGAAGAAAAAAAGCTTGTCCGTTTTCCGGCGAAGACGCTTTGAAAATTGACTACAAAGACGTTAAACTCCTTTCAAGATACATTTCTGAAAAAGGAAAAATCATTCCGAGCCGCATCACAGCTGTTTCTGTTAAAAAACAGAGAGAACTGGCCCGCGCTATTAAACGTGCCCGCTATATCGGCTTGCTGCCGTTCGTGGCTGATTAAGGAAGGAGAGAAACTATGGAAATTATTCTTCTGGAACATGTTGATAAATTAGGTAAAATGGGCGACAAAGTTAATGTCAAGAACGGTTATGCCCGCAACTATCTTTTGCCGAGTAAAAAGGCTCTTCGCGCTACTGAAGCTAATGTTGCTTTTTACGAAAACAAAAAAGCAGAGTTAGAAGCTCACAACAAGGCTTTGCTTGAAGAAGCTGGTAAGAAGGCTGAAGCTCTGAAAGGTTACAGCGCAATTCTTATCCGTCAGGCTGCCGAAACAGGTCAGTTGTATGGTTCTGTTACCATTCGCGATATTGCCGCTGCAATTAAAGAGTCCGGTTTTGATATTGAACGCCGCTGTGTTTTTCTGGAAAGACCGATTAAAGATTTGGGCGTGTATGAAGTTAAATTGAATCTTCATCCGGAAGTTACCCAGACGATTTTGGTTAACGTTGCCAGAACAGACGATGATGCCAAAAAACAGGCGAAAGCGTTTGAAAACAACTAATTTGATTTATCAAAATGGTTTTGAGCGGGGTGTTAAAAGCACGCCGCTTTTTTATTTGTATTTTGTTGACTTTTGTCTAAAGTGTAGTATAGTAGCGATGTTAAAATATTTTTATAACTACTAAATACACAATTATTATGGAAAAGAAAGAATTTCAAAAAAACGAGAAGTTTGCAATTTTGTATCTTGGCGGCGAAATTTCTCATGATTTGCTGCCGGACAAAAAGGTTGAAGCCGTGATTTATAACGGTTATGCCATTTCTTTGAAAGAAGACCGCAAGTGGCATACCCCTGCGGAAGCTAAGGAGATTGCAAAGATGTTTAAGATTGACGGTAAGCCCTGTCATTTGGGAATTAAAGAGTTTTGGCTTTCAATTCATCCGGTGTTTGAGGAGCTTTGCCAATTTATTGTCAGTCTTGGCGGTGACCGTATCGGACGCGGTGCAGTGTGGACGGATACAGTATGGATGAACAATCCTGACGAGTTGGTTTTTGTTTATCCGGATTCTGCCGAAAACGGCCACCGGAACAGGGAAACGAATTTTATCCGACCGGTGCGACGCGTGAACAGTCTTTCATGAAATTTTAAAGGTTCCGAATTTTGATTCGGAGCCTTTTTTGTTGACTTCTGTCTAGCTGTGTTTTAAGATTTTTGCTGAAAAAATATTATTAACTTAGTAAAAAATATAATTATGAAAACAGAAAAAGACTCTCCTTGTTTATGTCGTGATGATAACAATGTTTTTACAGGTTTTTACCAACATGGGATTTTTTTTCGTTTTTGGCGTTATGTCCGTCGAGAGAAGAAATATGCTTTCCGTGTTGTTTATTCTGACGGTCTGATTAGTCCTTACAAAGAAGACATGTTTGGCCGAACACCTGTCGGAATCGCCTTTTGCTGTTATATAATTGCATTGGCGGATTCTGAATGCGAAGTTAATCGGAATTGTGTTAAAGGATATTGTAATCAGCATTCGTTTTGTGGTCGAAACGATATTTTGGCAGACAAGGATATTTGGAAGTGCATTAATGCGCATCTTGGGGGGATTAATGCCGCAATGAGGGAAATCGGCGGGCAGCCGCTGAAAGCTCTTAGATACTATTGGACTTCCCGAAAGGCATTTGGGGCGTTTTTATATTATTGGAATTTGGCTGAAGAAGATGATGCCTTTTTCGCAGATGAAGCCTTTATCCGTCCGATATTAACAAACTTTTGAAAGCGCTGAGTTAATTTTAAAGGGCGGGATTTTATCCTGTCCTTTTGTTTTTTCTTGATTATCGTTGTTTTTAGCTTTATATATAGCCGTGTTAACGTGATTAAGGAGAAGTTTTATGGCAGAGAAAGAGCCGTCGCAGCGTCAGCTGAGAGTTGGACAGGAAATTAAGAAGATTATTGCCAATCAGGTTGAACGGGATGAAATCCGTAATCTGCAAGGGGTTAATACGCTGGTGACGATTATGGAAGTGCGTGTTTCTCCTGATTTGAAATATGCAACAGTTTATGTCATTACTTCAGATAAAAGTAAGGAGCTGGAAGTTATCGGCGGTTTACAGCTGGCTGCCAATTATTTGCGCAAGGTGATTATTTCTAAAACCGATTTGAGATATGTGCCGGAGCTAAATTTCCGTATTGATAAAACATTTGAAGAAGTTGACAAGATTGAAAAATTGCTGAGAAATCCCAAAGTCCGACAGGATTTGGACAGTCAAGAATAATCAGCCGCCGCCTCCGGGCGGTTTTTTTATTGCAAAAGATGCTGCATAAAAGCAGCAGTTAGGAGAAAAAGAAAAAAATGTAAAAAAAGGTTGATTTTCATTTAAAGCGGGATTATGTTGCCGAAGTTTGTTTAATTATTATTGTTATATTTTTATGAGAAATAAAAAAGTTTTTAAAAACGGCAATGTGAGATTACAAATTGTAAAAAAATCAGACGGCAATGTTGTCATTGATTGTCAAAACGGGCGTGTCGAGCGGCAGGGAGAGTTGTTGATATTGATTTCTGATGATGCCGAAACGCGGTTGATTGTCAATGCGGCGGCGATGACGCTTGTTGCAGATGAGGTTGCTAACGCTTATTTTTATCGGGAAATGATATTCTTTGAGAAAGAGAATGTTTGGTATACGCTGCTGCAAGGAAAAGTTATTTGTTTGGGGCAAAGTTTTGGCTGTTATTTTTATGGTGCAAATATCATGTCTTTTTTTGATGGGAGCGGGTGCTTTTGTCAGGTAATTTATGAAAGTGTGTTTTGCAATGCTAAAAATTCCAAACAGATTATTGCTAAGAGGACAGGGGAAAATGCCTATGATGTTTGGGAGCAGGGTATGTTTGACGCTTCTTTGCTGTTTCCAATCAAAAGCGATTTGCTGCTGGTTGAAAACAAAACAGAGATGTTTGTTCTCAGATATTTGATGTATAAATGTATTTTTATGCGGGTGGATTTGCGTTATCCCAGTTTGATTCGGCGCTCGGAACGTTTTTTCAAAACACGAAACAGCTGTTTCGGTAACCGTTCGGCGGCGGACAGGTTTTGCGCTCCCAGGAGTGTGGCGGATTTGTGCTATGATTTTTGGGTTGTTGTGCGTGAAAGATTTGGTTTTTATTATTCAAAGTCGTTGCTGTATTAATTATGGCCTGAATCCCTTAACGGATTCAGGTTTTTTTGTATCCATTGACAGACGGGTGCTTATCGGTTAAAAAGATGTAAAATTATGAACGGGGAAGGTTGATGAAACATAACAAAGGTGAAGAGATTAACGGTTGGCTGGTGGTTGACAAATCCCGGGGATTGGGGTCGACAGATGTGGTGCGCCGGACGAAACGCTTGTTCCGGGCCAGGAAAAACGGCCATGCCGGGACGCTGGATCCTTTTGCAACAGGGGTTTTGCCGGTTGCATTCGGCGAAGCGACAAAGCTTTTGCCTTTTGTGACAGATGGCGTCAAGGAGTATGAATTTATTATTCGTTGGGGTGTTTCTACCGATACGGATGATTCCGAGGGAGAGGTGATTGCCCAATGTGAGAAAATTCCCGAGCGTTCGGAGATTGAAGCGGTTATTCCGGCTTTTTTAGGGAAAATTGTTCAGGTGCCGCCGGTTTATTCCGCGATTAAAATTAACGGGCGGCGGGCTTATGATTTGGCACGAAAGGGAATCTGTGTCGATATTCCAAAACGCGAGGTGGAAATCTATGCTCTGGAATTGCTTGAAGAGTTGCCGAATCAGCAGGCGCGGTTTAAAGTCCGCTGTTCCAAAGGGACATATATCCGTACTTTGGGCAAAGATATTGCTTTAAAACTCGGAACTTTAGGATATTTGCAGGAGCTGCGGCGGACAAAATGCGGAAATTTTGATCTGAGCCAGAAAATTTTACTGGAAAATTTAGAAAATATGGTGTACGGTGAAGACCTTAATAAGTTTTTGCTTCCGTTAGAAACATTTCTGTGCGACATCACGGTTATTGCTGTTTCGGAAGCAGATGCCGCCAAACTGAAAATGGGGCAGGGGCTGTCTCCACGCGCTTATGATGTTTCTAAGCACATTGGAGAAGACGCTGTGGCAACATATAACGGTAAACTGGCGGCGATTGTGCGAATCGAAGAACGGAAAATTGCTCCGGTTCGTGTGTTTAATCTCTAAAATAAGGAAATACAGATGTCGTCTATTACGAATGAAGAAAAAAAAGAAATTGTAAATACTTATGGTTTGAATCCGAATGATACAGGTTCTCCGGAAGTTCAGATTGCTATTTGGACAGCCAGAATCAATAAGCTTATCGGCCATTTCAATGTTCATAACAAAGACTTGCACTCCCGTTTGGGCTTAATGAAAATGGTCAGCCGTCGTCGCCATCTTCTTGACTATTTGAAAGCCAAGAACAACGACAGATATCAGGAAATTATTAAGAAGCTGGATCTCCGTAAGTAAAAAAATTCACTTTTATGAGGCATCTAGAGCAGTTTTACGGTGTCTCAAAAAATTCATGTACTTCTCTGTACACTAGAATTTTTCTTGCACCTGGAAACTATTCTATCTGCTCTCCTAAAAGTGAATTTTAAAAAACTTGTATTTTGGGTTACTAGTACAGAAACTGCGAGTAAAATGTTCGGTCATGTACTTCTATGTACACTCCCTCGCATTTTCTCTAGTTTCTTACTATTGACCTCAAACTCCAAGTTTTTTGAAGAAGGTGCTGGAGAATTTGAGAATACTGTTTTTTTTGCACTTGGAGTTTATTACACGATATCAATTATTGTAATTATTGTGCTTTATATTAAAAATCCCGGGTTTGACCAATTCGGGTGAGGTTTTATAAAGATGTTTGAAAAGATGAAATGAAAGGTATAGAAATATGGTCGAATTGAATATTTGCCGCAAAGAAATGGAATGGGGCGGCAGAAAATTAGTTTTAGAAACAGGTAAAATTGCTAAGCAGGCTCTCGGCGCCGTGGAAGCAACTTATGGAGGAACCACTGTCTTAGCTACAGTTTGCGCAGCCAAGGAAGCTGCTCCCGATCAGGATTTCTTCCCTTTAACAGTTAATTATCAAGAAAAATATTACGCTACCGGTAAAGTGCCGGGCGGTTTTATGAAAAGAGAAGGCAAGCCTTCCGAGCGTGAAGTTCTTATCTCTCGCCTGATTGACCGTCCAATTCGTCCGCTGTTCCCGGATGCTTTTAAAAATGAAGTTCAAGTTATTTGTACAGTTCTTTCTCATGACCAGCAGACAGATTCCGATGTTGTTGCCATGATTGCGGCTTCTGCTGCTCTGGCAGTTTCCGGCATTCCGTTCTTAGGGCCTATCGGTGCGGCTAAGATTGGTTATAAAGACGGACAGTATATTTTGAATCCGACAATGGATCAGCGTAAAGAATCCGAACTCGAACTGGCTGTTGCCGGTACATCAGAAGGTGTGCTGATGGTAGAATCTGAAGCCCAGGAATTGTCTGAAGAAACAATGCTCGGTGCGGTTATGTTTGGTTTTGAGAGCTTCCAACCGGTTATCAAAATGATTAATGAAATGGTTTCTGAAGCCGGTAAACCGCGGTGGGAAGCGCCGAAGTTCCCGCCGGAATTTGACGAGCTTTACAATAAACTTGAGAAAGGTTTTATAGCTAAGTTTGAAGAAGCTTTCAAAGAAACAGACAAACTGAAACGCGGTGAACTGGTTGGCAAAGCTTCCGAAGAATTTAAAGCGACGCTTGATCCTGAAAATGAGTTTGAGCAGAAATATGCGCAGGATGCGTTGGAAAAATTAATGCACAAGGTTGTTCGCGAAAAAGTTTTGACAACGGGACATCGTATTGACGGCCGTGATACAAAGACTGTTCGACCGATTTGGTGTGAAGTTGACGTTTTGCCAATGGCTCACGGTTCCGCTATCTTTACGCGCGGTGAAACACAGGCTCTGGTTGCGACAACTTTGGGTACCGGTGAAGACGCGCAGATTATTGACGGACTGATGGAAGAATATAAAGAAGACTTTATGCTGAATTATAACTTTCCACCGTTTTCCGTTGGTGAGTGCGGTCGTACCGGCGCTCCGGGACGCCGTGAAATCGGCCACGGCAAGCTGGCATGGCGCGCTATTCATCCGATGATGCCGAAAAATAAGGATACTTTTCCCTATACGGTTCGTGTTGTTTCCGAGATTTTGGAATCAAACGGTTCTTCTTCGATGGCTACCGTTTGCGGAACGACATTGTCTTTGATGTCTGCCGGTGTTCCTTTGGCCAAGCCGGTTGCCGGTATTGCCATGGGGTTGATTAAGGAAGATGATGGCCGGGTTGCCGTTTTGACTGATATTCTCGGTGATGAAGACCATCTTGGTGATATGGATTTTAAGGTTGCCGGAACAAAAGACGGTGTTACCGCCTTGCAGATGGATATTAAGATTACTTCCATTACCAAAGAAATTATGCAGACAGCTTTGGCTCAGGCTCATGAAGGCCGTATTCATATTTTGGGCGAAATGGCGAAAGTTATTGCCGAGCCGCGGCCACATGTTTCAGACAAAGCGCCGCGTATTGTTGCGATTAAGATTCCGGTTGATAAAATTCGCGAAGTAATCGGTTCCGGCGGTAAGGTTATTCGTGAAATTACCGAAAAGACCCATTGCAAAATTGATATCAGCGATGACGGCGTTATCAAGATTGCATCCATGAAGAAGGAAGACGGCGATGCCGCTTTGGAATGGATTATGGGTATTGTTGCTGAACCGGAAGAAGGAAAGATTTATCACGGCGTGATTACCAAGATTATGGACTTTGGTGCGTTTGTTCGTTTCCTCGGACAGACGGAAGGATTGGTTCATATTTCTGAGGTTAAGAACGAACGTATTGCTTCTGTTTCTGACTTTTACAAGGAAGGCGACGAGATTTGGGTTAAATGTCTGGGGACGGATAACCGCGGTAAGATTAAACTTTCTGCTAAGAGAGTTAATCAGGAAACCGGTGAAGATCTCGAAAAATAAAAAGATATATTTTGTCTTTAATGGGGGTGCTTTTTCAGAGCGCCCTTTTTTGTTGACATTTTGTCTATAAGGGGTATGATATAAAAGATATTTTAATTATTAATTTCTAAATATACATAATTATGAAAACAGAAGAAATTATTATTATTGCCGTGACTCTGGTTGTTTTTCTGGTACTTGTTTATGTTGGCGACTATGTGTATAAAAAGTATGTTAAACCGCTGCAAATTCAAACGGAACCGGAAGAAAAGCCGAAGCGTGTTGTTGCCGTACTGACTTATTATACCAAGGAACGCGGCTGGCATGCGGATTTTTATAAAGACGACTGTCTATGCCATGGCTATTTTCTGGACTTGTCAAAAGGGCAAGGCGCGGAACATCTTGAAGTTGATGCCGAGGTGCTGGGATTTGATGAAATCTATCAATTAGGTGTTGTTATTTGATTTTATAAAAGAGACCGGAACATCCGGTCTCTTTTGTCGTTGACTCTTTTGTCCATTTGCGGTACATCTAGTATGTTTCTTTATTATTATAAATTTTAAATATTACAATTATGGGAAGTTATTGGATTGTGAGCGTGATGCTCTTTTTTAATTTTGTAACTTGGCCGTTGATTTTCTTTCTTAAACCGTTGTGGAATAAGAGGATGCGTCAGGGCTGGTGTGTTTTTGTCGGCGAACTGGCCGGATTGTTGATTGCAACGCTTGTTTTTGCGTGGCCGGATATTACCGAACATTTTGCTGTGTTTGGAACTTTGACCGGGACTGCTTTGTTTTGGGATTATCAGGCGATTAAGTATGTTCATAAAACTTTTGCCGAACAGATTCTGGGCAGGGAATTTTCGTTTGAGGTTCAGGAATTCGGCAACAGTTATGTCAAAGGTAATTTAATCGGTGTTAACCGGGATATGCCTTTTGAAGCAGTCTGTTTTGCCGGGCCGGATTTTCTCAAACGGATGAAAGTCGGTGCGGTGATCAATAAGGTCAGGGTTGAAACGCTGAAACCGGAATTGACGGTTTGTGTGGTGAAGCCAAGAGTTATTATTAATCCTTAAATATTTTTTGTATGGTATCTTTTATTATTTTTGTGCTGTGCAGCGTCATTTGCTGGGGCAGTATGTGTGTGATTTTGTGGAAAAAACCGGTGCGTCCTTACAAAGGCAGAATGAAGATTATTCTGTTTTTGGGTTGTGTGATGCTGTTGAATGTTTTAGCGGCGGCGTTTTGCAATGGAACGGAAGTTTTGTCAAAAGAAATGTGTGTCATTGTTGCCATTGTTTCCAGTTTGCCGGCGATGTTTGGCATTTTGATGCTGAAACGTTACTTTGTGGAATGTATGAGCAGTGGTTTTTTTCCTTTTAAAATTACCAGAGTTATTGATGGTCGGGTGTTTGGTAAGCTCTGTGTTGACGATTATCATCTTGTTGTCGATGCGGAGCTTGTCGATTTAGCTAAAGAACAACCGGCGGAATTGGAAGGGGAAGTAGTCGGCAGTGCTGTATGCGCTTATTCAGTCGGAGAGCGTTTATGGGTTGATGTGAAGAGCGATAATGTTGACTTGCCGTTTGTTACCGTTACAATTCACTAGTGTAAAAGAGCCCTGGATTTTTCAGGGTCTTTTATTACGTTCCTTACAGAAAGCCCCGAGTAAACTCGGGGCTGAATGCTAAGGTGTTATTAGACACCGTTCCACCTCAACGAGCGCGGTCAAAACATAAGGTTTGTATCTGATTATCTCTCCAGTAAACTGGGGGGGATATCTATTTTAAGTCAAATATTGAAAATGTGATATAAAGAGCGCACAGGAGCGCAAGTTATGTTTGACATTTTTGATTTTGATGATATTTTTCAATCAGTTATTTATTATTATTTTAATTTAAGCATTAATTATTATGGAAATTTGGAAAGTTATTTTAGGAATTCTGATTGTGGAAAATGTCAGCAATTTTTTGTTTGTTATGAGCGTTAATCCGTTTTGGAGCTTTAAAAAGCATTATCACTGGACATTATGGTCTGTTGCCATGATTTTTGCCTTAGTGCTTTGTGTCGTTTATAATTATGAATATTTGCGACAGGATGACAGCGGTATGCTTTGGAGTGTTTTTGTTTTGGTGGCGATTATTTTGAACGCCTTGTCCGTTTGGGCTGTCAGGGAACGCTTTTATGGCGTGATGAAAAGCGCTTATTATAATTTTGTCGTTGACAAGGTTGAAGGCGGACGTATTTTTGGGCATTTTCGTACTTTTTTAAGTGATGAAGTGTTTTCTGCGGAAATGGTTAATTCTGACAAAAACTACAATCCTGGTGACAGAACTGCGGTTTCCGTTATTTCCTGTACGCCGGAAGAAATTGTCGTGGAACCTAAAGCAGACTATTGAGAAAGGGGCTTCGGCCTCTTTTTTTGTATAAAAAACACTTGAAATTATGTAAAAAAAGATGTAAACAAAGCTTACTTTGCGGACACCCCTGGAGGTACGCAAAGCAGTTTGTATCATTTATAACAAAGGATTTATAAAATGGCTGATTTAATTTTTAATGCTAAAAAGCGTGAATTGGCAGGTAAGGGGGCAGCTCGCGCATGTCGTCGTGAAGGACGCGTTCCTGCTGTCATTTATGGTGGAAAACAAGAACCGGTTATGATTAGTCTTGATCCGGTACAGGTTGAAAAAGCTCTGGATATGGCCGGCTTGTACAAGTTTGCCATCGAAGTAGACGTTGAAGGTACCAAATATTCCGTTAAATGCCAGGATGTTCAGTTCCATCCGGTTAGTGATAGGGCTTTGCACGTCGACTTCCTTAGAAAATAACTGTATAATGGTCGATTAGTGTGTTGTCAGCGGGACAGAAAAATGCTCATGTACTAGTGTGTACACTGCGCTTTTTCTGCCCTTGACGCCTACTATTCGACTCATTATACAGCTATTTTTATTATAAGTATATGCTAAAGATTTCGGGAGCGGGGCTCCCGTTTTTTGAAAGAATACAGATGTTTTTGATTGTCGGTTTAGGAAATCCCGGCGCGGAATATGCCAATACGCGGCATAATGTCGGTTTTATGGCGGCAGATGTTTTGCATGACAAGTTTTCTTTTGCGCCTTTTAAGGCCAAGTTTGACGGGATGATTGCCGAGGGAAAAATCGGCGGGGAAAAGGTTCATTTGCTTAAACCGCAGACCTATATGAATTTGTCGGGAAATGCCGTTGTCAAAGCTGCTCATTTTTATAAGATTTTGCCGGAAAATATTGTTGTTATGCATGATGATATGGATTTGCCCTGCGGTAGGCTGAAAGCTAAATTAGGCGGCGGTTCCGGCGGACATAACGGCATTAAGTCCATTGATGCGGCCGTGTCACCGAATTATAATCGTATTCGCATCGGGGTCGGGCATCCGGCGGGCAGCGGCAATGACGTGGTCAATTATGTGCTCGGCGGATTTTCAAAGGCTGATAAAGCGCTTGTTGAGGGCAATATAGAATTGATTGCCGAGAGTATAGAGGTTTTGTTGGAAAAGGGGATTGCCGAATATTCCAACCGATTGGGAATGTTGTTGAGAAAGTAAGTTTGAAAATATTATTGTGTTATCATTAAACTTAAGAATTATGGCTAGGAACAAACTTGATTTTTTGGGAAGTTCTTTTGATTGCTGTTGCTGCGGTCATTTTCCGAAAGGCAATCGTGGAAAAAGGATGAAAGACTGTTTATCAGAACAGGAGGTTCTTGATTTATTGGAAAAAGTCGATAAGTCAGATCCGCAAAAGCGTTGCCGGAATTTTTATGACGGTCGTTTTGAAAAGCTGTTGCCGCGCTTGTATAAGTATGGCGAGGCGTTGCGAATTATTAACCGTTACGGGTATTTGGCTGATACTTTTTTTCGGGTTTTGATTGATATCGGTTCCAATCCGAAGTGGCAGTATAAACTTTGTGAGGTTGAGGCGAATAAATTTATGCCGCAAGATCCTTACTTTGCCAAGTATGGTAATTTGCTGTTTGGTTATATTCGCCGTTATGATTTGCTGCCCGAAGTCAAAGAGGAGCTGTTTCAAAACCCGAAGTATAAGCGGGTTGTTGAAATTTATGAAATTGCACGCTCCTGAGATGTTTAGAAACCACCGTTTTTTCGGTGGTTTTTTTGTGTTGACAGGTATATCATTTTTATTTATCGTATTTTTATTGATAATTTTCAGGATGAATTTATATGGTAAAAAATCCTTTGGTTTCTGTTGTGCTTCCAGTTTATAATGTAGAGAAGTATCTTTCTCAGTGTTTAGATTCTTTGATAAATCAGACCTACCGTAATATTGAAATTATTGCTGTAAATGATGGTTCAAAAGATGGGTCTTTGCAGATTTTGAAAGATTATGAGGTTCGTGATAGACGGATAATTGTTATTGACCAGCAAAATGGCGGATTAAGCGCTGCTCGGAATGCCGGGTATGATAAATCTTCTGGAGAATATGTTTTTTATATTGATTCTGATGACTGGGTTAGCCTTGATTTTATTGAGGCGTTGGTTGATACTGCAAAAGAAAGTAAGGCTGACGTTATTTTGGGGCATGAGGTGATGCATTATGTGTCTGGTGATAAAAAGTGGGCTTCAGCATTTTTCGGAAATTTTGCCAGTGGTGTTTTTCCGGCGGATAGGAAAAATATGCAGAGAACAAGTATTGTTGCTTGGGGGCGGCTTTTTAAGAAGGTATTTTTAGAGCGTATTGGGGTGCATTTTCCTGAGGGTTATCTTCATGAAGATGATTATTATTTTCATATAATTTGGCCGCATTTGGATTCTATTGCTGTTGCCGATCATGGAATTTATTGGTATCGGAAACATGCAGAGTCAATTACGGCAGTGGATATTTTTAAACATGAGAATAATTTAGGATTGCTTGAAGTTTTCAAACGGATTGTTTTAAATTGGAAAAAGCATGGTTTTTACGGGAAATATGTTTTGCCGACACATATGTTGGTTATCAGTTTTGAAAAAGATGCCGATAGAGTTGGAATGTTTATGAGGGCAAAAGAGCTCGCTGCGGAATTGGGATTGACTTATCAAGATATGGGATATGACGCGGCGGAGGATTTTTACGGCAGTAAAAATTATAATACTTATGTTTGGCGGCGAAGATTGTCAAAATGCAAGAGTTTTTTTAAAAAACTGGGAAGTAATTTTTTTAAGTTGAGAGTAGGTGTAAAAACGCGTTTGGTTATTTTGGGACTGACGATTTTTTCTTATCGGCGGGGGGAACCTTTTGTTTTATTTGGGTATCGTTTTTAGGTTAAATTGTTATTGAAAATCTTTTGCCCTTAGTCTATAAGTTAGATAATTTCTATGTTAGATTAAGGAGTTTTTTTATGGGATTCAATTGCGGTATTGTCGGTTTGCCGAATGTGGGGAAATCGACTTTGTTTAATGCTTTGACGCAGACAATTGCGGCTCAGGCGGCAAATTTTCCGTTTTGCACGATTGAACCGAATACCGGGCGTGTTGCCGTGCCTGATCCGCGTCTTGACCAGTTGACCAAGCTGGTTAATCCGCGGATGATTACGCCGACACAGCTGGAATTTGTAGATATTGCCGGTTTGGTTAAAGGCGCTTCCAAAGGGGAAGGACTGGGCAACCAGTTTTTGGCCAATATTCGTGAGGTTGATGCGATTATTCATGTTTTGCGTTGTTTTGACGATGATAACATTACGCATGTGGAAGGTTCTGTTGATCCGATACGCGATGCGGATATTGTAGAAACGGAGTTGATGATTGCCGATTTGGAATCTTTGGAAAAGCGTTTTGAGCAAACGAAGAAAAAAGCGCAGACCGGCGGTGATAAAGAAGCTAAAATCCGCGTACAGGTTATGGAACCGATTATCAATGCTTTGCGGGAAGGAAAGCCTGCCCGTTCAGCTGCGCCGAGCAAGGATGAAAAAGATGTCTATAAGCAGTATGAAATGCTGCAGTTGCTGACATCCAAGCCGGTTTTGTATGTTTGCAATGTTGATGAGGAATCGGCAGCGACGGGTAATAAGTACTCTAAGCTGGTAGAAGAGCGGGCTAAAGCCGAAGGGACGGAAGCGGTTATTATTTCCGCGGCAATAGAATCCGAAGTTGCCCAGCTGGACAATGAGGAAGAGAAGAAAGAATTTTTGGAATCTCTGGGACTGACGGAAACCGGTTTGGCAAAAATTATTCGAGCCGGATACAATATCTTGGGATTGCAAACTTATTTTACCTGCGGTCCCAAAGAGGTTCGAGCTTGGACATTTATTAAAGGTTCAAAAGCGCCGCAATGTGCCGGTATTATTCACTCTGATTTTGAAAGAGGTTTTATCCGCGCCGAAACCATTGCCTTTGACGACTTTGTAAAATACGGCGGCGAGCAGCAGTGCAAAGAGGCCGGCAAAGTTCGTTCCGAGGGCAAGGAATATGTGGTGCAGGATGGGGATGTGTTGTTATTCCTCTTCAATGTTTAAAGACTTGTATTGTGTCAGGTAGAGTGATTTCGTTATGCGTTTGGCTTTATTTCAACCGGATATTCCGCAAAATACAGGGACATTGCTGCGTTTGGGGGCTTGTCTTGACTTTGCCGTTGACATTATTGAACCCTGCGGGTTTATTTTTAACGAAAAGGCCATGCGTCGGGCCGGGATGGATTATTTGGAACAGGTATCTTATCGGCGGCATAATTCATGGCAGGATTTTTTGGCTTATCGTGCGGCGCATCCTGAAGAGTACGGCCGGCTTGTTCTAATGTCGACGCACGCTTCCGAGCCTTATACCGATTTTTCTTTTCAGCCGAATGATATTATTTTAATGGGGCGGGAAAGTGCCGGTGTGCCGGAGGATGTTCATAATCAGGCAGACGCGCGTTTACTTATCCCGATGAATCCCAAGGCCCGTTCCATTAATATGGCGATTTCAGCGGCGATAGTGGTGGGGGAGGCTCTCCGCCAGGTAAAAATGTGCTCTTAGTAAAAGTTCGTATTTTGGGCTATTAGTACAGAAACAGCGAGTAAACCGCTAAGTCATGTACTATTGTGTACACTCCTGTCGCGGTTTCTCTAGTTTCTTACTACTAGTCTCAAACTCCAAACTTTTACAGCGGCTAAAGATAAAAGTTATGTTCTGGGGATGGCGATGGTTTTTTAGTTGCGGAGATGCTGCCGGCATTTGTTAATACTGTTTTTGACTTTTTTTATTCCGGCTGTATCTTGGGCGTTTTCATACATATACAGGGCATCGTGGAAATATTCCATGGCTTCTTCAAAGTGCGAATCTCCGGCACCTTTTTGCCCTAGCTGGTAGTGGATTTCTCCGATGCTTTCCTGGAGGTGTCCCCATTGAAGCGGGAATCTTTTTTCGCTGATTACCTTTTGCTTGTTTTGGTAAGCGGTAATGGCTATTTCCGAGATTTCCGTACTTTTGGTGATGTTACCTAGCAGCGCCAGCATTTGTCCCAGTTTTCCCTGTATTTCAGCCCAAAAGGCAGGAAACAGGGCGTAGGTATATATTTTTTCAGCTTCGCGGAGCTGGAACACGGCGTCGCGCAGTGCCTGGATGTCTTCTTTTTGTTTCCAGTAATTGAAAAACAATCCGGCCAGTTTATAAGAGATATAACCGTAGTCGTAAGGATAGTTGTATTTGCTCAGGTATTTTTGTGCCTGACGGTAATAGCCGATAGCGCCTTTGAAATATCCCGACGGGTTGTGGGTTGTGTAAATGGTAGCCGAATCGTATAATTGGCCGATGTGATAATAAATGCAGCCCAAGTGGATGGGATTGGTAATCATGTCCTGATGTTTCAGCGCCGTATTCAGAAGGTTATATATTGTTTTGAAGTTTCTGCCGTTTTCCTGGTCATAAGCGTAACTCAGATAGATGATTCCCAGAAAGTTCATAATATAAGGCATATATTCCGAGGGAAGATTTTTGGCGGAGTTGTCTACGGTCAATTCATGGATGATTTTTTTCAGCAGATAGCGGCGGTAGATTCTGGTTTCCGTGTCCGGAGGCGTGACGGCGCTGATAACGGTTCCGTGTATCAGGTTCAGCAGAGCCTCAGGGAAAACGGCGGCATTTGCTTCTGAAACGGCAGGGATATAAAGACTGTCCAGCAGGGAAACAAAGGATTTGTCTTCATATTCATATTGTTTGTCGGTTTGGAAGTTCAGGCGGATTTTGTCGCCTTCGCGATAGCCCCAGATGATGACATCGGTTTTGGTCTTGTCAATAATGTCCTGCCCTTTGTCAATCAGGTCGAAGATTGTGCGGCTTTCAAGCGTCAGGAAGTTTTTTCCGAAAGGTTCGTCGAAGTAAAAAACCTTTAAGTCATCGTAGCCGCCAAGGAGTTTTGCCAGAGCCAGCCCGCTGTCGGCATTGACATTGTCGGCAAATTCTATGACGCCGACCCGGAAGATAATCGGCGGGCAGTCGGCGAAATTTTCAGGTGTTTCTTTTTCCCGAATAACCGGAAAGATGAGGTCTTTGAGCCAATCGAGAATTTTCATGGGTTAGTCATCCTTGCGCAGGTTATTCTTTATTTCATCAATATTATTCTTAAATTCATTTAAGATATCGTTATTAATTTCTTTGAGCGTAGGATTTTTTTTATCCCAGTTTTTGAGCTGTTCAGAGAACCAGATGACGGCAAGCAGGCTAAAGAGAGGTATGGAGTACCAGTTTGGCGCATATAGCTGGAAAGCGCTGATAATTGTCAGGAACAGCAGCAGCCGGCCGACTGTGCTGCAGATGTCCGCCGGCGACAGGCCTTTTATCAAAGCCCGATAGTAGCCGGTGTTGGTTGTTATGTTTTGTCTGTCCGGACGGAGGGAGAATTTGGCAATGACGGCGGCGGCGACCGTATATATGTAAAACAGGTTAAATGTCAGGCAACAGGCGGCGGCGCCCTCGATTGTTGCTTTCAGGGTTATCCAGGCAATAATGAAGCCAAGTCCGGCACTTTCTGCCGTGTTTAGTTGAAGTCTGGCCGGGTAGGCGTTGAAAATCTGGAAGGCTGACAGAATTCCGATGACTGTCAGAGCCATAAGTCCAAGCGCAACCGGGACGCCTTCCACCAGGCTCAGCAGAAAAATTACAAGCATTGAGAAAATAAAATGAAGGTTCAGCAATCCCTCAATGCCGTTTAGGTATTTGAAGCCGAAACAGAAGAAGCTGAAAATGAAAACCAGCAGAATTCTGTCCGCGGCAAAAGGCAGGCTTCCGTCAAAAAGCAAAAATTCTCTGGGGACAAACAGGGATATGACGGCCATGGACAGCAGAATTCCCAAAAAGGCGTAGAGCGGCCGCGGTGAAAAGAAAGCAAGAAAATACACAAGCAGGCTTAAACATCCGGCTAAGCAGATTTCGGGGAAGGATAGCGGGTACAGAAAATCTTCCTGAGGCAGTGTTTGAAAATATATTGCCGCGGCAGCCAGAAAAATGAGTGGGCAGAGAACAATAAAAATACTGTGAAACGGGGAAAGCGCCGTGTCGGCGTTTCTTTGGGTTTTTAGAAACATCTTTAGGCCAAAGAAGCTTAAAACAAAGCTGCTGCAAAAAATTATGGCTGTGATGAGAAGTTTGATTTCCATTTTTTTGTTCCGACAATAAATTTATACTGATTATATCCCGGCGGAGCTTAATCTTCAATATGAGATATCAGGTTATGCTAAGGTATATGCCATAAATATGGTGAATCAGGTTGTTTGTTTCCGGCGTTTTGAGGTTTAATCGGCGCGAAGCTTGCCGGATAACGCTGCTGATGGCATCGAGTTCTCCGGCATTGCCGTTTGGTGCTTCCGTTTGCAATGGGAAGATGTAATCTGCCGGGATGTCGTACAGCCGTTTCAGCATATCTTCCGGGGATAGGGTTATTTTATCCGCTTCGGCCAGCCGGCATAATTCTTCCACTATCATGTTCAGGGAATAAGCAGCATTACTGTTTTTGACGGCTTGCGCCAGGTTTTGGTTGTAAGCCGCGGTAACGAGGGAGGCGGCGGCATAAACGGTAAAATGCGGCCAGAAAGTTTGGCATTCGTTTTCGGAAAAGGTTAATTTGAGCGGGGTTGGGTTAAAACATTCTTCTAAGACTGCGGCAGATTTTTCGTTTAACGGCGTATAGACCGTGACGGCTGGTGTTGTATCGGCCAGCGTAATATGTTGATTGTTTTGCAGGAGCCAGCCATCGAAAACGGCTTTGGCAAAATTGCATCCCAGAATATCCCGCAGATAGGCGGTGTCTTTCAGCAGTGTGAAACAGATTACCGGGGCGTTGCAAATTTTGCTCGGGGTCAGGGCGCTTAAGTCTGAATGCAGTGTGGAGATGTCTGATGTGATGATGAGCAGTTTGGGTTCTTCTTTGGTCCAAACGGCGGTTTCGAAAGTATAATGTTTTTTTCTCAGGCCTTCTTTGAGGGTTATTCCCTGTGTGTTTAGCTTGTTTTTTTTGACATCATCGGTCAACAGGATGACGCGTTCTCCCGCATTTGTCAGTGTGGCGCCAAGGTAGCAGGCGAGCGCGTTGCCGCCCAAGATGTATACAGGTCGGTTGTTTGCGACGTTGTACTTGTTTTCAGTCATTTATTTCTCCTTATGGAGTTTGGCAATGAAAAACGAATCGATGCCGTCAACAGCGGAAAGCATATAGGGCAGGGTGCGGATAAAACCTTCCTTAGTGATTAATTCATTCAGGCTGATGCCGGGGTGGGGGTGAAGGTCTTTTTCGGCTATCGGCACAGCTTTGAAGTTCGGGTGCGTTTCAAGGAAGCGGCGAATTTGCCTTTCACCCTCGCATTTGGCGATGGAACAAACACAATATATCAGGATTCCGTCGGGTTTGAGAGCGCAGGAAATCTGTTCAAGAATTTTTTTCTGCAGTGTGGCTTGTTTGGCGGTGTCATTTTTATCTTTAAAATGGATGAGTTCGGGGTGGCGACGGAATATGCCTGTTGCCGAACAGGGGGCGTCCAGGATAATGGCGTCGAATCTTGGGCCGTCATAATTTTGCAGGAAGCGGGCGGCGTCGTCATTAATAATTTCCGGCATGGGCAACTGCAGGCGAGAGATGTTTTCCCACAGCGTTTTGAGGCGTTCGGCCGAAGAATCCAGCGAGGTTACATTGGCGCCGGCAGATAACAGCTGGGCGGTTTTGCCGCCGGGTGCCGCGCAGAGGTCAAGCACTCGCATTCCGGGAAGCGGGGAAAGAGCAGTGACGGCCAGCGAGGCTGCAAAATCCTGCACCCACCATGCGCCGTCAGCATATCCGTCAAGAGCGGTTATTTGTCCAGCGTTGTCAATTTTCAGGCTGTTGCCGGCGATGTGTGTTCCGTTCAGCCTTTGGGCCCAGTCTGCCGTGTCTTTTTTGACGCTGATGGTCAGAGGCGGTTCGCTGCGGGCAGCCTGTTCGATTTTTTTTATGGTTTCCGGCGCGTAGTCCTGTTTCAGGATTGTCCGGAAGTTATCCGGGAAAAAAGGATATTCATTAGCCCGGAGTTCTTCTTTCTGTCGGCTGATGTTGCGCAGAACGGCGTTAACCATGTTGGCGACGTAGCGGTCGGTCAGTTTTTTGGCCAGGTTGACATAGCTGTTGATGACGGCATAGTCCGGCGTTCTCATATACAAAAGTTCCGTTGTTCCCAAAAGCAGTAGATACCAGGCATCGCGCGCTTTGGGCGGGAGTTTTTTTCTGAGGAAATCTTTCAATATGAGTTGAATTCCGGTCAGGTTGCGGACAGCCGTCAGGCACAGCATGTTTACAAAAGGCATATCGGCCGCCGAAAGATTGTCAGCGGCGGGGATTGTGAGGAATCCTCTTTGGGAGAGGCTGTTTTTAATGGCGGAAAACGCCAGTTCGCGCGGATCAGACATTTTATTTTCAAGCTCAAGTTATTTTACCGGCTCATTTTAATGCTTTTAGCGTTAATTACAAGTTAAACATACTTGTCTTTTTAGCAAAACCCCTTATAATGTCCAACCAGTATAATGTTATTTGAAAAGAGACAAGCTGATGAAAAAAAGACTAAGCGCTATGTTGCTCGTTTTGACTTTGGTTTCGGGATGTGCTTCCGTGGAATCGGTTATGCCGGACTGGTCCGATTTGAATCCTTTTTCGGAGGATGAAAATTCTGTTGAAGAAAAGAAAGTCGTCAATCCGATGGTTTTGGCCGTTAATCCGTATTTATGGCAGGCTTCTTTGGATAAGCTGTCCTTTATGCCTCTGGTGTCGGCGGATTCAAAGGGCGGTGTTATTATTACCGACTGGAAGTCTATGCAGGGCGCTGCCAATGAACAGTTTAAGGTGACGGTTACCATTCATACGCGCGAACTGCGGGCAGACGGGTTGAAGGCGGAAGTTTTCGAACGCGAGCTGTCAAACGGCGTCTGGGTTGATAAAAAAGCCAATCCCAAATTGGCTGACGAACTGGAAAAGGCCATTTTGTACCGGGCGAGAGATTTATTTAGAAGAGATGTGATTTCAAGATAATTTACAAGGTTGAGGAAAGATGACAAACAAGGCTAGATATAACGGTAAAGAAACTTTTGAAGACTGGCAGAAGGAATGGCAGCTGGAAGATCGTTATAATTTCAGAACAATAGAAGGAAAATGGCAGAAAATCTGGGAAGATGAGAAGGCTTACAAGGTTGATATCGATAAGAATAAGGAAAAATTTTATGCGTTAGTGGAATTTCCTTATCCGTCAGGTGCCGGATTGCACGTTGGGCATCCGCGTTCTTATACGGCTTTGGACGTTATCTCCCGCAAAAAGAGAATGCAGGGATTTAATGTTTTGTATCCGATGGGGTTTGACGCGTTTGGCCTTCCGGCTGAAAACTATGCCATTAAAACCGGCGTTCATCCGGCGGTTTCGACGAAAGCGAACATTGAGAATTTTACCCGCCAGCTGAAATCTTTAGGCTTTAGCTTTGATTGGGACAGATGTATTTCCACCTGTGACCCGGAATATTATAAATGGACACAGTGGATGTTTATTCAACTGTTTAAGAAAGGTTTGGCTTATAAAGACAAAATTGCCATTAACTGGTGTCCGTCCTGCAAGGTCGGTCTGGCAAACGAAGAAGTTGTCAACGGCTGTTGCGAACGCTGCGGCGCGCAGGTGGTTCGCCGGGACAAAGAACAGTGGATGGTGGCGATTACCAAATATGCCGACCGCCTGATTGATGACTTGGACGATTTGGATTTCATTGACCGGGTTAAAAGTCAGCAAATTAACTGGATTGGCCGGTCTTATGGAGCGGAGCTTGATTTTGCCCTGTATGCCGATGATGGCACGGATTTGAATCGGAAAATGACGGTCTTTACGACCCGGCCGGATACGGCTTTCGGCGTGACATATATGGTTATGGCGCCGGAACACCGTTTTGTTCAGGAGTTGATGAGCCGTTTTGATAACCCTCGGGAAGTTCAGGCTTATGTTGCGGAAACTGCCAAGAAGTCTGATTTGCAGCGGACGATGGACGACAGTAAAAGCGGTGTGAAATTAAAAGGCATTAAGGCTAAGAATCCGTTTAACGGCAAAATGATTCCGGTCTTTATTTCCGATTATGTTTTGACCGGATACGGAACGGGAGCAATTATGGCGGTTCCGGCGCATGACCAGAGGGACTATGATTTTGCCAAGCTGTTTAATTTGCCGATTGTTCAGGTTTTGGAAGGCGGTGATATTTCCGAAAAAGCCTGGGAAGAAGACGGGGCGCATATTAATTCCGGCTTTATGGACGGTATGAACAAAGAAGACGGAATGAAAGCAGCGGTTAAGTTTGCCGAAGAAAACGGTTTTGGTCATTCTAAAGTCAATTACAAGCTGCGCGATTGGGTCTTTTCCCGCCAGCGTTACTGGGGCGAGCCCATTCCGATGGTTTACTGTGAGCATTGCGGCTGGCAGCCGATTGATGAAAGCGAACTGCCGCTGACTTTGCCGGAAGTTCCCGATTATCATCCGAATGACGAAGGCGAATCGCCTTTGTCAAAAGCCGGTGTGTGGTTGGAAGCTAAATGTCCGAAATGCGGCGGAAAAGCCCGCCGGGAAACGGATACCATGCCGAACTGGGCCGGGTCATCCTGGTATTTTCTGCGTTATTGCGATCCGCACAACGACAAAGCGTTTGCTTCTTCCGAAGCTTTGGATTACTGGATGAATGTTGACTGGTACAACGGCGGCATGGAGCATACAACCCTGCACCTGCTGTATTCCCGTTTTTGGCACAAGTTCCTGTATGACTGCGGTTATGTGCCGACAAAAGAACCTTATAACCGCCGGACGTCGCATGGTATGATTTTGGCGTCAAACGGTGAAAAAATGTCAAAATCCCGCGGCAATGTTATTAATCCGGATGAGATTGTCGATGCTTACGGTGCGGACACGTTCCGTTTGTATGAGATGTTTATCGGGCCGTTTGATCAGGTCGCTATGTGGTCGGATGAGAGTCTGATGGGCGTTTACCGTTTTGTTAACAAGGTTTACGGCCTGTTTAAAAAAGTTTATAAAGATGCTGTTGCCGAAGAAAAAGATTTGCGGGCAATGCATAAGTGCATTAAAGAAGTAACCGAACGTATTGACCAGATGAAATTCAATACGGCCGTTTCTTCCCTGATGACCTATGTCAATTATTTGTCTGACAAAGAGAAAATTGCGCCGGAGCTTTATGAAAATCTGATTAAGCTGCTGTGTCCGTTTACGCCGCACCTGTGCGAGGAAATGTGGGCCAGAATGGGGCATGGAACTTTGGCAATTACCGAGACTTGGCCGGTCTTCGATCCGGCTTTGGCAGAAGACAACATTGTTTCCATTGCCGTCCAGTTGAACGGAAAAATGCGCGGTATTATTGAGATGCCTAAAGATGCGGCTCGCGATGAGGTTGAAAAAGCGGCTTTTGCTTTGGAAAATATTCAAAAGCAGACGACCGGGAAAGAAATCCGCAAGGTGATTGTGGTACCGAATAAAATCGTTAATATTGTTGCGGCTTAGTTGCTCAGGCAAAGGCGAAAAAGTAAGAAGAGGGATTATATGAAAAAATATCTTTGGGCAGGAATGTTTTTATTGCTTTCGGCTTGCGGCTTTTCGCCTTTGTACGTACAGCGGGAACGGACGGACGGCTGGTATTATAACAGCAAGTTCGATACTTCCATTTCCGATGAAATGCGGCAGGTTAAGGTTGAGCCGATTGCCAACCGTTTCGGCCAGCTTATCCGCAACAACCTGATTGATAACCTGACGCCTACCGGCGTTCCGTCAAAACCGAAGTATCGCCTGTATGTCAAACTAAACAGCAAAAACGTTTATTTGCAGGCGTTGCGCGAGGATATTTCGGCAACCCGTGAAATGGCGGTTTATCGTGTCGGCTATTCGATGAAAGAAGGCGATAAGCTTTTGTTTGAAAGCGAAAGCATTGCTTATGTCAGTTATGATATTCTGAATAATCCGTATTCGACGACAATGGCGCAGAAAAAGGCTGAAAAAGAGGCTGCCAAGATTATTTCCGACGATATTTCTCTGCGTGTCGGCGCTTATTTTCATGCTTTGATAACCAAGCAGGGAGCCGGAAGTGATTTATAAACAGGCGCAGATTGAAAAGTATCTCAAGAAACCGGAGCCGTCAATCAAATGTTGGATTATTTACGGAACCAACGACGGTTTGGTCAATGAATACGTCAAGAAGCTGACGGCTGCCGTTTGTCCCGATATTTATGATCCGTTTCAGGTGGTTTATCTGAATTGTGAAGACATTATCGGCGATGCCGGCGTTTTAATCGGCGAGTTTAACGCGCAGTCGTTGATGGGCGGACGGCGGGTTATCGTGATTAAAGATGCCGACAACAATCTGACAAAACATTTGAAAGCTTTGTTTGAAAATGCCAAGTCGGATACGCTGGTTATCGTTTATTCTGCTTCGCTGAACAAAAAATCTTCTTTGGTTAAGCTTGGTGAAGATGAGGCGGATTTTGCGCTGGTTGCCTGTTATGAAGACCGGGACGAGGATATTTATGCGACGGCTAAATCGCTGTTTCTGCAAAACGGTATGACGATTGGCAATGACGCGTTGCAGCTTTTATGCGCCAGATTATCCAACGACCGCAAGAGTAATCTTGGTGAAATTGACAAGCTGATTACCTATATGGGCAGTAAGAAAAATGTGACTTTGGACGATGTGAGCAAAGTTATCAGCGACACGTCTTCTTCCAGCAGCGATGATGTCTGCTTTTCGGCGGCTGCAGGGCAAAAAGACAAGACTTTACAGGCTTTTCAAAAGTTGGTTAATGAGGGGACAGACCCAGCAATGATAATCCGCAGCATGGTTTATCATTTTAACCGTTTGCTTAACTGCGTTGCGATTATGGAAAGTGGTGAAACGCTGGACAGGGCGGTTATGAAGCTGACGCCGCGGGTTATTTTCTTTCGTGAAAACAGTTTTAAACGGCAGCTGACCTTATGGAGCAAGGACCGTATTTTCAGTGTTTTGGAGCTTTTGTATAAATGCGAGCGGGATACGCGCAGT
>ENA-UESE01000638-UESE01000638.1-human-gut-metagenome-genome-assembly--contig:-NODE-638-length-37096-cov-20.202842_pt1 | contig 37096 bp, 36 predicted proteins | sample MGYA00242995_ERZ507996 | MGnify/ENA primary metagenome ERZ507996 (study PRJEB26167, sample SAMN06115489) | human gut metagenome | host: Homo sapiens | place: China:Sichuan | collected 2015-04-15... | reverse complement strand
TTCCCGCGGATGGGCGTCAGCCAGCGGTCATAGGCCAGATTCAGGATGGCAAACGCGTCATTGAGGTCGGTCTTCTGCCCGTTGCAATGATCCTTGACCCATGCCTGGACATGCCGCCCGCTGATCATCATGACTTCATGTCCGAGCTCCTGAATCTGCTCGGCGATCTGATGAGCACCGCTGCATGGCTCCATGGCTACCAAGGTCGGAGCCATGTCTGCCAGAAGCTCATAGAGCTTGTCGTAGGGGATCCGGTCAATGAGATAAGGTTCCTTGTGATCAGAGTCGAATGCGGCAAGAGCCACATCAGTCTTGGCAAGGTCGAGGCCAACAGCTAATTAGATGGTCAGCTCCCAAGGGGCATCGAACACCGGAGACCAGATCCGTTATGTCGTCAATGAACTGGGGCGCATCGTCTTTAACCACGATACGGCCGTCAGGACCGCAGCCATGAGTCACTTCGATGACGGAGCGGCATTTTCACTGCCTGTCCTGCCTGTCGATCGCCGAAAAGGCGTTCTGTACATTGAGATGGACGGGGCTATGTTCAACACCCGCCATGCGACCGACGGCTCGACGTGGCGAGAAAACAAGCTTGGAGCCGTGTTCAGCAATCTCGACATCGTCTACCGCAAGACAAAGACTGGACGAGAAGCTCACCGGATTACGGAGCGTGAGTTCATCAGCTATGCGGGCGATGCGGACACGTTCAAAGAACATCTCTACGCTGTGGCGCTCAAGCACGGGTTGGAACACGCCAAGAAGGTAGTGATTATTAGCGATGGAGCCAAGTGGATCAAGGGATTTCGAGAGAAATTTTGCGCAAACTTGGACGTTGTACACATCCTCGACTACAGTCACGTCAAGGAAAATATCTATAAGTTCGCGAACGTTTTCATCCGTGGAGCAAAGCAGAAGACGGCCTGGGCTGAAGAGCTGGCTCGCTTGGTCAAGGAAGGGAAGATCGACGAGGCGATAGCCAAGGCAGAACCCTACAACGCGCTGGGATTCCGAACATTTACAGCTACCTCAGCAACAATCGGGACCGCATCAACTATCCGTCTTACGTTGCTGCCGGGTACTTTATCGGTAGTGGCGTGATTGAAAGTGGCAACCGTTCCGTAATGCAAGAGCGGCTGAAGCTTCCGGGAATGAGATGGAGCGTGGAATCCGCACAGTTCGTACTGACGCTCAAGTGCAAATATGACAGCAATCTGTGGGAAAGCGTGGTCGTTCTGACAGCAGCGACTTACTTTGTTGCTATGCGGCAACAGGGTTTACCCTTAGCCCCACCCCTCCCCGAAATCCAATATATCCCCTTATTTTTCAATACGTTACTTATCGCCGTTCTCGGCGCTACCGCGTTCTCCGCTCAAGCCTTTACCATCCCCTACAATAACACCACTAACAACGCTGCTGATTCCGCCGCTGGCTGGATGGTGAACAAAAACTTTGCTGCTGTTCAAGGTGAACTGAATGCTCAGGAACAGAACATCGCGGCCAACAAGACTCAGATCGAAAAGAACACCACTCAGATCAGTCAGAACACCAACGACATCCACGGTCTCCAGCAAAACATGGTTAAAAACGAGTGGCACGACAATGCTCAGGATCAGAATATTGGTGTAAACAAGAACAACATCGAAAAGAACAAACAGAACATCGCGGCCAACAAGACTCAGATCGAAAAGAATGCTGAAGCGATCAAGAATAACTACGCCGAAATGAAGCAAAACTTCGCGGCTATGAATACTCGCATTGACGATCTTGACGAAGAAATGAAGAAGGGCTTTGCTTCTCAGGCCGCCCTTGCTGGCCTCTTCCAGCCGTATAACGTTGGCAAATTCAACCTCTCTGTTGCTCTTGGCGGTTACGAATCCGAACAAGCCATGGCCCTCGGCACTGGTTATCGCTTCAACGAAAACTTCGCTATGAAGGCTGGTATTGCTACGGACGTTGGTGGCTTTGACCACCTCACCTACAATATCGGTGCAAACTTCGAATGGTAATCAGATAGCTATTCGCTAAGACTAACCAAAGTAGAAACTGGCGGCGTGGAATAGATTTCACGTCGCCTTTTTAAACTCTTCGGAGTGCTTTGGATAAAAGAAGCCCCTTATTCAGCATTTCCTCCCTCCTCGCATAGTTACGTGTTTACGGACGTATTCCGCAAGCGTATCCATCGACCAAAGCGCTTGGGTTGGACCGTCCGGTAGATCTTTGGGCGGCGTGCAAGCCAATTCCTTAACTCAGGTTCGTGCTTCGGCGCCAATGACCGCGGGGCGACCGCCGGTACGGGATCGGGCAGGTTTTCGTGATGGCCGATCGTGATCCCAACAGCGATACCAGTCTTCAGCAGATTCTCGATCTCGGACCGGAATTCGTCATCAATGTCCAACGAGCGGAAGGAAATCCGAAGGAGTGCACCTCTTTGATCTCGGTCTGAAGTCATAAAAACCTACAGAACGTAGGTGCACTCCTCATTGACCTCTGTAATGAACTCGGCATCTATTACCTTATCGGGCTTGCAACAAGGCCTTGATCAAGCGCCTTGAAAACTGGGACCCCGAGTTCATCAAGGTGTTGCGCCAACCCGAATCCATCGGGGATGTCCTCTCTCACATTGGGGAAATTCGAGACTACAAGGCCCAGTCCTGGACTGGTCCCCGTCGCGTCATCGTGCGCGATTTCTGGAACGATGTCCGTCGAGAATGGGACGTCCGCTTCATCCAGACGAATATTCCCGACATGAACGACGGCACCTGTGCCGACCTCTGAAAGAAGAGCTCAGAGGAGCTCTACAACCTGCTTTACTGCCAACGTGGGTTGGCCGAACAGTACAATCAGGAATTCAAGGTTCAGGCGTTCGGCAAGCGTGTCAGCTCCACGCGCCAGACGACGAATTCCTATCGAATGCTTCTGGTAGCGTTGTGTCAGGCTGCATTCCGATTCCTGAGAACAAAGTTCTTCCGCAAGGGCACGCAGTGGCACACCGCTACGCTGACGAAGTTCCGCCGAGAATGCATTCAGGTGCCTGCGATTGCCATCAAGAGCACCAGGCGCCACCTGACGCTCGCCTTTGACCGAGCCGCTCTGAGTAGCTCCTGCCTGACTCGCATGCTCTGCCTCGAAAGATAGCTTTTTCCGGAGCGACCCCGACTCGCTGTCTTTCGGGGGTAGGGGGGAATTGTGTCCAAAAATCGAAAAATTAACGAAAACCGCCAAATTCCTCTGCAGATTTTGGCGGTTTAATCGTTTTGACAATTGAACGAGGCTTTCTGAAAGTCTCGTTCAAAATTCGGGCTAGTTCCTAAAGGGATTTGCCGCGGCTTAACTTCTCGACAAACTGGAATTTTCAGATTAGTCTTGGCAAATAACCTTTGAATCTTCACCATCAATTACAATTCCCTGACGATTGTTAATTGGACATAGATTCAAATCCGAAAACTCAGTCATTATTTTCTCAGTAACTTTCTTAAATGGTGCTGTAAGATAATGCGGAAGAACATAGAAATCAATCAAATCAATCCCTGCATCATCTTCTTGTGAGTAGTCCTCCGGCTTTTCATCCATTTGCTCGATATATTGGATGCTTGGAGCGCATATAATTGCGCCTGCCGACTCGCCGATCATCAATTTTCCATTTGCCAATTCCTTTTTCAGCAGTCCATCAGTTCCCGTTTTACGGAGCTGGTCCATAAGAAAGAAAGAATTTCCGCCGGTAAAATATATCACATCTGCTTCTTCAAAAACAGACTGTATCGTTGAATAAGCCTCCGTTGAAATATCAATTTCAGTTACGATTGCTCCCAACTTTTTGAATAATTTTCGAGCCGAGCCGACATAACCGGTGTAGCCTTCACGTAGTGAAGCTGTTGGAATAAATGCGACTTTCTTATTTTCAATTTCTTCCTTTATCAAACTTCCTACACTTGAAAAGTGCGAACATAAAAATAGTTTCATCAATATTCTCCTTTATAAATTCCGATTTGTTTCTCAATTTCGCATTCAAACAACTTGCAAACAATTCTACCGCAACTTTGGACTGTATGAGAAAAGTCCGGACGGTTTTCTGCCCGGACTTTCTCACTCAATCATAAATCAATTCGGCTTTCAGCTGTTCGGTCACGCCGTACTGCTTTGCCAGTGACCGCACGATCAGCTCCATGCGGTTTCGTGCCGCTTCGTCAATCTCGGCGCAATGCTCAAAGAGCTTGTCGGATAGCACCAGCTCATTGAACAGTATCGGGCGGTGCATTTCCAGATACGCCTTGCGAAGTCTGCCGTAGTGTCCGAGGGGCTTGGTCTTGCGGATAATGATGTTCGGGATAAGATAATCACCGTTCTGTGTGTAAGTGATATTCATGCTGTTTGTACTCCTCGTGCGTTTCATAGCTCTTGATAGCCTTTTCCAGAGCAGAGATTTCAGCGGTAAGCTCGGCTTGCTCCTTTGCGTATTGAGCGTCCAGAGTGGCGTATCTGCTGTCGGACAGCTTTCCTAAAATGTTGTCCTCATAGATTTTGCAGAGCAGGACTTCCAGCTCGGAAACTCTCTGCTTTGCTGTGGCAAGGCGTGTGCGCTGTTTTCTGACCTCTGCCGTCTGCTGGCTGGACTGCGCTTCCTGCACCACACGGACAAACTCGGCTCGGTCATGCTTGGCATATTCTGCAACAGAAGCAGTGCAACAACCGTTGCCCCCACTCCCAAAAAGCATTCGAAGGGAATGGCCTCAAGCGTAGCTACCATCACTCGAAGAAGCCCTTCATCTTGCTCATGCGTGCATCAAACGCCTGACTGTGTTCTTCGGACCTGTCCACCGCACGCTTGCGGCGTTCGTAAGCCGCGTCAACCTCCTCCTTTCGCAGAAGACGATTTTCAAAGACGTAGCGCATCTCAGTTGAGAAAATGATTGGGTTTTCGCAAGTGCCTGCGAACAGCGAAGCCGGGCGTCCCTTCATGCGCGTGACGCGAATGCGCCCGCGCTCGGGAGCTTCCTTGATGGAAACCAGCGACACATCAGATTGCAGGCGTCGGCAGAACTTTGAAAAGCCGAAGCGCTTGGTCAGCATTTCCTCAAGCAATGAGCCCGTGGTCACGCCGATGGGCGAGAGCACCGCCGTCTCCAGAATGCCCGTCTCGGGATTGAAGTCGAGCTGCATGTGGGCTTCGTACGGGAAGTCGAAGCACGTTCCGTAAAACTCCCGCCTGTCCATGTCCTTGGGGTTCGTCACATCGCGACAGACCTTGGGCAATGCATCGCCCTGCGGAATGTCGTCGATCTTCGTTACGCCGACAGTCAGGCTTCCAAACTCGATTTTCTGGAGTCTGGCCTTGGCATAGGTTTCGGCATCGAGCATGCGCTCCTGGAAGTGTGCATTGATGGAGACCATGTAACCGGTCTGTGCTTCGTGAACGGAAACTGTGAACATCGGCGTGTCATAGGAGACGCTGTTTGCAGCGTAAATCTCCTTGAAGTACGGGGTACCAGTAGCATCAAGCGTATCCGTGATGCGCTTGGCAAACTGATCCGCCCGCTGTCGACTTTTGAACGTGTAAGTTGCCCCCGTCAGGACCTCGTTCACGTTGGCGTAGCTGAAGATCACCTCGTCGCCTTCTGCAAGGAACTTGCTTGTGTTTCGGCAAGCCACACGACCCGAATAGTCCGACCACGACGACTGAATGCGTCGGCAGTCGGGATGCTTCTTGAAAAGCGAGAACACGTTGTCCTGAAGGAAGACCACATCGCCCAGCCGCAGCTTCCATTGGTCAAAGTGCGCCATGAAGGCGAGGCTCGGAAACAGGAACTTCTCCTTTTCCTTTGCCTCCTCTTCGGCCTTCTTCTCCTTGTTCTTGAAGACGATGGTAGGACGACGAAACACGCGGTCGGCAGGGACCGCCTTTTCAGGCTCCTGCTTCATTACTTCCGTCCCGTTGTGCGTGCGAGCCTCAATCCCCTCCTCGGCAGCCACCGCGTTCGAGGTCAATGCCAAAGTGGCCAAGGGATAAGCACACATGAGGGTCAATGCGAGCTTGTGCATTCGATTTTCTCTCCTTCTCTGCGAAATTTTCAGCCGCTGTCAGGCAACTGCTGCCGACGAAGCTTGCCGAACGTTTTCAAAACAAGGCAGGCTGCACCGTCGGAGCGATTCCAACTACTGTTTTCGAAATTGGAATCAAAATCACGCTGTATCCGTTTTCGAAACCATGGATGCTGCGGCAACGCCATCCTGGCGGCATCTGCTGAACCAAGAGCTCCAGAAACGCCGACTTCGTCATGCAGGTTTCGACCTTCGCCCGAATCGCCGTCACGCGATTTCGGCGTCCGATGCCGTTCCAGCTGAGATCTTCGACGAGCTCCAGCAGGTCCTCGAACTGGTCGTTGTTGACAAAGTCTTTGAGCATGCCACCTCCTCAAATTCGTTTTTGGATATTGGCAATGGCGAGCATTGCACCGACTGACCAGAAAGCCATCAGCATCGGGAACACAGCGGGCGGAATGGTGACGGGCGCAAAGAAGAGCAGGATCGTCACCACCGTGATAAGCGTCATGCCCGACCTTGCCCAGTGATTCACCACGGGCGAGGTGTAGCCGAAGTCCGTCTGCTTGATCGCACGCTCGTTCCAGCCATGAAAAACGGCAAGAAGCCCGAGTGGCAACCACAGCGGAATGAGCACCTTGAAGAGCGCAATGCGGCGCAACACCCAAAACCCGAGTTCGAGGAGCGTGAGCTTTCGCTCCTTCGCCCACGTGAGCACGACGTTGTTCTGCTCAGCCAGACGCTCCTCGCGCTTGCGCTGCGCAGGATCCTCGGACATCCAGTCTCGAAGCGAGTTCTTGTCCAGCCTGTCGAAGCTCTTCAGGTACCATCCGTCCGCAATCGCGTTGATGCGCGTGAGCGTCGAATGGCCGAACTGTTCTTCGATCCACTGTCCCTCAACAGCCGACGATTTTCGAACGGTTTCCTTAGAAACCGTTGCCAGACTAAGGAAAAACAGCAGGCAAACTAACAATATGGCCACGCCGAGCGGCCATTCCCTTTCAGAAGACGCCATGTTGATCGACCTCTCTTTCGCGATTGTGTTCCGTTGATGACCTGAGGATCTCGGGGAGCTTCAAACCGGCGTTCAGATCGCCGTAGCTTGTGAGCTTCCCCTTCGGATTCAGGACGGTTATTGAGCGCCCTGCCTCACCGCATCTGAATATGTCTTTGCCAACCGGTGTCAAGTTCGTGGACAGGCCCAACCAGGTAGGTACATAAGTCGGGAGCTCCATCGCTGAACATGGTCCATGCGTTTTGATTGCCTGAGCCTCCGAAACCGAATCCCCAAGCTCCAAAAACGGCACAACGAACTGCTGTTTCGAAAACGGATTTCTGCTACTGCGAACACGGTGACCAGCACTACCAGCATCGGAAGCTTTGGCAGCGGTGCTTGCGCCAACCAACCCAAGTTCATGCTGAAAGTCCACTGCATGATCAGACACGAAGAGGATTGAATAGGTTTCGCCTCTGGCTTTGAAGAGCCCGCTGACCCGCTCGATGAGCTGATCGGCCTTGAGTGCCGAGGCAAGATAGCAATCCAGCTGTTCGCCCCAGTGCGTTTCAAAGGGCCTGCCAACGCCGTCCAAGCGGTCGCAGACGTTCTCATGCGAACCGTAGGCGTGAAGCACGATGAACCGGCACTGATCCGGGGCTCGATCCAAAAGCGCTTCAAGCTCGCCCACCATGGCGAAATCGTCGCCTCGCTTCACGAAAATGCGCTCGTCTGCAGACTTGGCAATGTGCGAAATCGGAAGATCCTTTGATCGCGTTCGCCCCTGCGCACTTACCCAATATGTCTGGAGGCCCGCCTCACGCGCTAGAGCCACGACGTTGTTCTGAGGCTGGACCTCTTCGCCTTCGCTCAGAGCCAGAAGCCTCGGAACGGCTGACATGGTGGCGTAGGAAGGTGCAACCATCTCGTCAACGGTCTTAAGCGGCTTCGACGAGAGAAAGGGTGTCGTCGGATATGGATTCCCGTAAATCGCCAAAGCATCGCTTCGCAGCGATTCACCCAGAATGAGCACGTAGTTCTGCAACGGCTTCCGATCCGGCAAGGTTCCCGTCACGTGCCACGCGACGGGATCCGCACGACGTTCAAAGCCGTAGAGGATGTAGCCCACCGGAGATGTGATGAAGACTAGCGGAACCAAGACCGGCAGTAGCCAGCCGGCCTTTCGAAATCCCGGTTGAAGGTTCGCGGGCACGGGCTTGGCATATCTTCCAATGGCGAAGATGAAACCGACAGCCGCAATCCCCGGAACCAGAAAGTCTGACGGCGGCAACGTCGACAGGAACCCGGCAGCCTCGGCGGCATTGCTGCCAAAGACCGTATCCACATTCTGTACTGTCAACAGGGCCTCACCGGACATCAGGCGCATGGGGGTCAGCACGGCAAGACTTGCGGCCAGAATCCCTCCTGTCCACTTCCACCACCCTGCATGCAAAAGCCAAATTCCGATTAGGAACAGAACAACCGTGTTCTCGACTGCTGCGAGCCAGTTGCCCGCATCATGTAGCTCCAGCGCCTCGTTTGCACCAACCCCGAAAAATGTCCACTGCGTCCAGCAAGCCAGTGAAAATCCGATGACGAAATTACCGGGCGCGATCCGCGAATTGCGTTCTGGTGCGGCACCATTACCGTTGAAGAACATCAAACAGACGCAGCGAGTTGGCGCTCGCGATGATGCTGCAGCGCCTCCATCGCACAGAAGGACTCTGCACGGAAATACCGGCTGCGGTCATCCTGAAAGAGCTTGCGAACCTCAGGACTGGTAATGCGATTGAGAACAATGCCACGCAAAATGATCTTGTCGTCAGGTGACACGCCATATTCCTTCGCCAAATTGGTTTGATACAGCGGAATCTCCAGAAGACCTTCGATCATTTCGTGCACGAAGTAGGCCAAACGGCGAACATCCGAAAAAGTACGCAACACGGAAATGATCTGCGTGTCATAGAGATTTACCACACGCATCACAAAGACGTAGATGTCCTGGTAGGACTGATACGGACGTAACTCGTGCATCACCGCAAGGGAAATTGAACGAATATCGTCCCAGTCGCTCATTGCTCCGAACATGCATGGCTGCGACTTCATGAGGCTGAATAGAGCTTCCTCTTCGGAAATCCCGCGAGTATGAGCAATTTTCCGGATGTTGCCTTCTTCAAGTTCACGAATGCGCTTGGGTGTCAGCGCTATGCTGTAGCTTTCTTCCAAAATATGTCTCCTCATCGAGCTTGAATCAATCAGCCTTGGTGGCTTGATAGTACGGGCCACGATGAGTGTTTTTGACAGGGCAGAAAGCAGGTTTTGCTTATCTGTTCACAAAACAAGGGGATTGCAACATTTGTTCGCAACTTTTGGCGCAAATTAGACTGCTCCCTTGCATCTCAAGGGCGGATGCGGCGAGGACGCCCCAAACGGGACGCCCTCCTCAAGCTGTTTACACGACATTAGTCGCGTCGGACTAGCCGAGCAGCTTGAGCGCCGCGGAAACAAGTAGCGAGATTACGACCGAAGCAATCGAGAGCCGAAACCGAAAATTCAGTTCGAGTCCCTCGCGCCAGGCTTTCGCCTGTGCTACTATTTCTGCGGAGTTTGGCGAGTCTTTTTGAACGTTCATCGCCATGCCTCCTTGAAAGAGCAAAAAAGCCCTTACCGTTGGCGCGGTTTGGGCTTTTTGCATATTGACGGAGGCAACATGCACATCCGCCATGGCGACTTTCGCCGCCAATTCTTTCCGACCCAATCCGACGCTCCGTGGAGGCAGGCGAGCTTTGTCTGCTCACTCCGCAGAGCAGATTCTACCGAACCCTCCCGAACAACGTGAGCCTTTCCCAGAAACCGCGAGGTTTCGCCTCCTCCCGACGTGCTTCACTGCGGCCCCACGCTCGATGCGTTCGATGTAGAAGTCCAGAAGTTCTGGTCATACCCGCCGGCTCGCGAGCGAGAAGCTCATGCCTTGTATTCGCTCTTATCCTTCAAGATCAGAGGATAGCGTCCCTTGTAGATATGGCCGCCCGAGAGCGATGCGATGAATTCAAGGTTGGGAAGCATCCCGAGGAGCTGAGGCAGGAACAGCGGCACCTCCTCTTCGGCCATGCGTTCTCCGAGGCTCCCGCCGCGAGGCACGGGCTCGTGCACGGTTGTCGAAAGCCCCTGCGTGCGTTGGATAGACATCACCTTCGTCTTCGGAAGCGAATCCGCCACGAAATTCTGCGTTTCCGTGTCGATGCAGCGCAAACAGATGCGGTTATTCAAGTTGCCAAGGAGCTGATAGGCCCTGTCCTTTGAGCCCATGCGGGATACAAAGTCGGATAGCGTTTGAGTGGCCACGAAGAGCTTCAGATGTGCGCCACGGCCCTTGTTGAGGATTTGCAGGAAGGGCGCATTGACCACTTCCGCCGCTTCGTCAACGAAGATGTTGACCGTTCTGGGCCCTGCCTTCTCATGCTTTTCGAAGAACTTACCAACCAGCGGCATCTTGCCCATGAGGCTCTTTTCCGACTTGGAAGCTGTTTCCACCTCAGGTTCCAGACCTTCGAAGTTGTATCGAGCACCGGCCACGCAGGCAAGGTCCGAAAGAAAGAGCGCACCGATGGCTGAGCCCACCATGGGGTCCGACAAAGAATCGAGACCGACGTAGACGACATGGTTCCAGGCGATCAGGTCATTCGTATCGCGCCACGTGTTCTTCTGCTTTTCCTCAATGGATTCCGGAGGAGAAAGCATGTCGCCCAAAACACCCGAGGTGAGCATGGAGAGGATCGGCAGCAGCGACGTGATCATCTTCCCGAAGTGCTCCTTGTTGTGCGTGAACATCGAGACCAAGTCATCAATGTCGGGATCGTGAGGTCCGTGCGCTTGGTAATACTCGACTAGCGCCAGCGCCAGACTCTCCGAGTCATGCTTTTTCTGTGTAGCAATGAAGGTTTCAAGCTCCTGCACCTTCTCCGGCTTCGTACGCCGAAGATACGAGTTGAGCGCATCGACGACGAGACCGGACACGGCTCCGGACCCGGTCCCGGCAAGGTAGTGCTTCAGATTCTTCAGTGTGGGATTTCGGTAGACGTTGCAGAGACCGTTGCAGATGGCGTTCAGCGCACCGAATGCGAAGTTCTTGAACGGGTCAGACTCCGATGCGGACGGGATGAGGGATGCGATGCGGTCGGCAATTTCCGAAGGTCTCGTCCAGTTAGCCAGCAGATTGATGCGGATGGATTCCTTCGGGTGAGCCGGGTGGAACGACAGGAACTTGTCGCCTCGCCCCAGCATCTCGCAGGCTCGCTTGGCCTTGTCGCGCAGATCACGGTCCCCCTTCGGATCAATGATGAACACCGTCTCGCCGCGCAAAATTGCTTGAGAAATCAAGAGGTCAAAGCAACGGGTCTTGCCCGAGCCCGTCGTCCCGATGATGAGCGTGTGGCCTTCCGAGTGGGAAACTGGCTGAAAGACGTCCTCCTCCTTGTCGCCCACGCCGTGAATCCAAGTCTGGCCCTGTGCATCTGATATCCGCTTTTGGATTTCGAGATAGGTGTGCCGGGCCTTGAAGGGCCTGAAGAGGCAAAGCCAGAAGTGCTTGCGGATGAAACGGATGAGATAGAGCCCGCCCAAGGCTTCACGGTACGTCTTGTGCCAATCGCGCTTCAGAAGATCGTTCACGCGCTGCGCCTGCGTCTGTCCCCACGGGAACCCGCGTCCCAGCCACATGTCGCCCTTGTGCGTCGGATCGTTGAGAATGCGCTTGAGCTCTTCAAAGTCGATGTAAGGCAAAGGCGTTCCGGCAAGCCGAAGCGTCATGTGGTAGCGCCGCACGGCGGGTCGAAAACTCATGATGGCCATGACCGCGCAACAGAGTACGAACCCAAGCGTAGCCCCGTTCGCCCCCATGAAGTTTCCCCACATGAAGTACCAGATGCACCCGCCGAACCATGCCAGCGCTTCCCGCATCTCATAGTTTTGCCGCCAGGTTTCGTAGGCGGTCGGATCATAGTTCAAGCTCATCGCTCAATTCCCTCTTTCCCTGTCCACTTAACTCACGGCACGAGCAGAACGTTGCCCGCCTTGCGGTCCCACTCGATGCGCGGGCGAACGTTGCCAGAGATCTTCTTGTCGATCACCATCTCCACCAAGTCCTCGTCAACGCCGCCCTCGACAATGGCCGCTTCGAAGCTCGATGAGGAGGTGCGCCAGAAGCCTGTCAGCGAATCCGTCGTCACACCGTCGGACAACCAGATGCCGAAGCCACGCTCCATCTGGCTCTGCATGCTTTCCACCATGTCTTCCGCAAGGGCGTACGCTTGATCCACATCGGATCGCCCACCAGAACGCGCAGGAGCAGGTTCCTTCTTCGATGCTGGCTTGTCCCGCCCCGTTGCCGGCAATCCTTCCCAGGATGCGTTTTGAGCGTCGTCCTGCGTCGTTTTCAAGTGGCCAGAGGAAGAGGATCCGTCCTCTTCGTTCATCGCTTGTCCCCTGTTGCGCAGCAGAGGCTTTCCGTCGTCATCGAGTGGCTCGTTGAAGTACACCGTCTGATAGGCCGGTTTGTCGTCCGACGGCAGAACCTCGTCATCGGAAGTTGCGGCAGTCTCGGCAACCACGTCCTCTCCAGCATCCCCGGGAAAAGTCTCCGCCTCGATCTCCATGTCGGCATCTTCGACTTCCACGTCTCCGTAGAGATAAGCCTCCTCGTCGTCCTCGTTCAGGCCGTAGGAAGAAGATGCGCCACCTGCGGTCCTTCCGCTCATCCTCGCAGCATCCTCATCGTCGATCGGCATGTCTTCGTACTCGATGCAGTCGTTCACGTCTGACAAGTTACCTGGTTCGAGGGACGCTTCAGGCCCTTCGGCTTCCTGGGATCCAGGGACCTGTTGAGCGGCATGAGCATCTTCCGCATCGGATTCCACGGCGGAGTCATGGCGACCGGTCTGAGCTCCGTACGACGCATCGATGACGTCAATGCCGGCAACGCTGTCGGGAGCTTTGTTCCCAATGTGAACTTCCGACCGCGAAACGGTCGTGCGGTTAACGTCATCGCTCCCGTTGCTGGCGTGGATGGGCATAGATCCAACGTCAGGACCAGCCTTGGCGTTGGAGCTGGATTTGGCCCCCGTCGTTTCTTGAACGCCTCGGTCTCCTGCGATGTACTGATGCGCAGCCTCAATACCCTTCGCGGAAGGTGCCATGGAGCCGCCCAACAGAGCGCCCATGTCAAACCCGGACTCATCGAAGCTCTCGGTCGTTTTCTGAGCCGGCTTTCGTTCATGTCTGTCCGGTGCTCCCTGTCCGTCTTCTCGGATCGGTCGAACAGCTTCGGCATCGGATGTTGCGCTTTCACCTGGATGGCTTTCGCGGTAAGGAAGGCTGGCCCCGCCAGCTCCTTCCAGTGCCTTTGACCTGGTCTCGGCTGCATGCCGGCCTGCGTTGCTCTCCGGCAGCGCGTTGTCTGCAACGTCAGCATCCGAAACGGAATTGGCCGTTTCTGTCGACGCAGCGGCAGCGGAACCTGTGACAACGTCTGCGCCGGCATCAACGCCATCTGCGCCCCCTCTAGCTTCCGAAACGGAACTCAGGCCATTCAGCACGCGGCCCGCCAACGAACCGGTGCTGGCGCTCTGATCACTCTGGACCTTCTGGTCCTTCAGCTTCTTCTGATTCGTCTGTCCCTTGCGGTTGCCGCGTTCCCGCATCCCGCCGGGGAGCACGCCGGCAAAGCCGTCGCTGCCGTCATTCTCATTCACGTTTTGAGCTTCCGACTTAGAAACGGGAGAGAGATCGGAATCCGTGCCAGCTGCTTCGCCATCGGCGGCTTGAGTGCCAGAACCCGCAGCGTCATCGCCATCGCCGCTCACCACCGCATCTTCATAGCGTCGGTCGCCCTCGAACATGTCGCCCCAGACCTCGCGTCGAATCGACTCGTCGATCTCCTCGCGTTCACGAAGGTGCTCTTCAGCCTCAAGCGCAAGCGCATTGACGTAATCCTCGGTGTACCCCGTCGCCTCTTCCTCCTCGCGGGAAATGCGCTGCACGGGCAGAAACTTCCAGCGGTCGATCCAAGCCTTCTTCGTCACGTCGTCGACGGCCAAGCCCTCGACAATCGCCTCAATGGCCGCAGGCGGCGTCGCATCGAAAATGAGCTGCGGATCCGCCAGACGGATGCAGTCAACCTGCATGTTGCCCAACACTATTGGCGTCACGCGCCAGAAGACGTTATGGGTGTTGGAAACCTCGTCGGAGTTGCGGATGGCTGCACCAGCATCGACCAGAACGGTCGCAAGCCTAAGCATGTCAGAAGGCAGGCTCTCAAACCCCATGTCCAAGGCTTGAGCACGCGCCTGAGCCACCACATCCTCCGACCAGACGATGTAGCAGCCCTGCTTGGTGTTGAAGACGCGGCTGTCGCGATCTCGGTTCGTGGTCCAAAAGGCATGCTGGATCAGTACGCGAATGGCCTTGAGCAACTGATCGCCCTGAGGGTGTGCAACGTTCTTGAATTCCGGTCGGATTTTGCGTTGACGCAACTGGTCCACACGGCGGCTCAGACCGTCGGCGTTGTCGAGGATCTTTCCGATCAGACCGCCCTCCTTCCCTTCCAGCAGTGCGTTGCGAAACTCCTTGAGCATCTGCTCCCCGTACCCGGTCAGGCCGAGGAACGTGAACGTCTCCTTCGGAATCAACATCCCGCTGTTGGCCAGCGAGGCGGACTTGTGGGCGTTGTGCTCTCTTCCCGGTCGGAAACTGATGTAGTAGCTCTTGATCCCGTTCTTGCGAAGCCAGTCGACAATCGGCTCATCCTGCACCCAGTGCTGTCCATTCGGGGCCGTGATTTCCATGTCCGTGAAAACTTTGCCGATGTCGTGCGCAAGCGCTGCCAAAACAGCCGTCAGGATCCAACGCCGCTTATTCATGTAAAGATCTTTAGGCGAAGCAGAACGGTCGAAGATCGTGGTCTTCGCATCGTTAGCCGCGTAATAGGCCACTTCGAGGCTGTGCGTGAACAAGCCGCCGTAACCTTGGTGATGGTCATACTCGGAAGCCGGCGTCAGGTGCACGATGCGTGCGAGATTCGTGATGACCGGCAGAAGGAACTTCTCGGATTCCTCTTCGGAAAGCGTCGTGGCGTAGCAGAGGTCCCGGATGAGCTTGCCATTGGCCCGAAACAGATCGTGAACCGACAACGCCTCCACCGGGTGCGGCGCGGGCGGCCACGTTGCGTCGATCTTGTCCGTCTCTGCCTCGGTCGGAATTTCGCTGAACTTCGGACACGCATCGTCAATGATCTCGACCGTCTTCTTTTTCTTGAACGGAAGATGGCGATAAAGCCAGCACGATAGCGTCACCGGCGAGATGACTACGTTGTAGACCGCGTTGATGGTTTGATCGACGTTCATAGAAAATTGCGCGGAAACCTCTGTTTTTAAACAGGGGAGGAAGCGCCATCCTCCTTTCTGAGTTCGGTTAAAAAAGTTCTTCTCTTTTCGAGAAGCGTGAGCTTCTTGTAGCTGATGTTGGAAGAAAGCTTTACGCGATCCAATCGCCGTACATCGAAGGAGCCGGAAGATCTTCGACCGAAGATGAAACCCGTTTGTCCTAGACATCTCACCTTGTCAAAGAGCCTGAAGTTCTTGACGAAATAAGGCGTCTGGTTGAGCTTTCGGTAACCGACTTTCGTGCCGTCCTTCAGTGTCTTGGAGAGCACCGTGCACCTGTGAATTTGGCGGTTGTGCTTTCGCACCTGCCGCTGATAGAGGAAGACGCCTCTTCGACGAGCATTCAGATTCCCCGCGATGCAGTAGGCATCGATGCAGTCCGTCTTGCGAAGTCCCAGAGTGATGCGCGTGTTTTTCGTCAGATAGCCGTAGGTGTTCTCGACCGGCAAGTCCGGATGCGCCTTGCGAACGCGATCCAACAATGTCCAGCGCATGATGCCCATGAAGGTTTCCGCCTTGAACGATTGACCGCGCTTGACCTTCAACTTGATCTTCCCTGCGTGATAAGCCTTGTGGCAGGTCTCGCAGAGCGTGATCAGATTGTTGGGAGCATCGCCGCCGGTTTGGCGACTTTCAATGTGATGCACATTGAGGATCTTGTCTTTCGAGCGGCCACGACAGTGTTGACACACATGGCCGTCTCGGAAGAGAACGTACTCGCGCACGTTCCAAAAGCCGAGCTGATCGCCCTGCTGATAGTCCGTGCCCTCAATATCCGGATTCTTGATCTTCTGGATGTCGAAGGACGCTGTCTCGATCACGAACTTGGTGACGGGCAGCAGTCCGCAGACCGCATCAATGCGCGACATGTGCGCTTGAATGCGGTTTTCCACGGACGGCGCAAGCCACCCTGTGTGCTTCGAGTGAACGCGGTTCGAAAAGCGCGGTGCACGATAGCGCGTCTTGCGATGACGCCTGGCTCGACGAAAAGCCCGACGGGCAGACAAAAGTTCGGTGATGTCCTGTCGAAGCTCGACTTCGGACGCAAAGACCTCTTCCTTTTCCGTCGAGGCGGAAAGGCCAATGTGCTTTGCACCGGCATCGACGCCCAGCGTCACATCCTGCTTCGTCTCGCCCGTGGCAATCGTAAGCTGAATGGTGAACGGTGTCCGGCGCTTCACCACGGCCTTCTTGTCCCTGAGCAAGTGCCTCGCCTTGGCGGGGGAACACGGCATCAGGGGCTGGCCGCGCATGTTCAAAACGAATACTTTCAAAGTTTCTCCTTTGCGGATACCCGCAGGTTCCGCTTACACGGCCCAAAGGCCGGGTTGACATCCTTCGCCTATGTTGGAAGGGGTTTCTTGCCTGCAACACCGCTCCTACCTCTCAGAGCTATTAATCGCAGACCGCAGTGCATTTGACGCGTCTCGCACAAGCGAGTGCGTCGTGGGACTAGGATGAACATCCCAAGGTGCCTATACATTCCCATCCAACGTAGCGCCTCCCGAAGGAGGATCGCTAAGGCTAGTCAATCAAGCCTCTTCCAAGCCTCTGCCTTCAGGTAGGGGTTATTGACTAAAGCCTCGGGAAGTTAATCCGCTCATCCTGCCCGAGATCTCATTCGATGTTGGCACGCTGAAAAGCAGGTTTTGCTTTTCAGCCGAACCGACAAGCACCACGTTGAGCAAAATGTACGATTGGTCACCGAGATAAATGAACGATTAGACACCACGAGAGGTTGGCAACCACTGCCTGCTCACCCTTCATCCAAGTTCCCTCCTCAAACTCATCTCGCCTTCGATCAGCAAAACGCGCTCATTCGCGCATAGCGCCTTTCTAGAACGACCCGCAAGGTCACCCATCAAACCCCATCGCAAATGCGCGTGTAAGCGTTCTATCGGCCTCTCAGGCCATATCCAACGATTGAGCGAGCATTTCTTCTCCCGAATGGCCTCTAGAGTTTTCTACGCCGCTGTCTGTGGTCGCAACCGCAGCAGTCTTACTTGCCCCTTCATTTCAACAGCCTCACCAAGGAATCTATAGTCCAAACTTCCCCTGTCACAGTGATGAATTTCATTACCAAAGGCGAGAAAAATGTACGATTAGACACCACAGTCAGTAAAGATGACGGTGCAAGTTCTCGTTTTGGAACGAGCAAAATGTGTGACTGGTCAGTGCCTTGCTCTCGCAGTTCCCCTTATGACAACAAGTGGCCGGCTTTCGAGCGAAAGCCTTCCCTGCTTCCCTTGGCCACTTTTCTATCTTTCCAATCAGTTCCAAGTTCGAATTAGAAGTCACCCGGCAAACAGTGAGGCCGTCATTTTCTTCGAACGAGGCAACCCCATCAGAGCCTTCATGCCTTTCGAGCAAAATGTTCGATTGGTCACCGCCCGTTCCGAGTAGCGTTCCCAAGGACATGCGAAACTCACCGACATTCCACGCGACGCTCTCTCGCGCGCACGCGCATGCGTGCGGAGTTATAGAAACCTTAGTGTTTATAAATGGTTATGAATAATGGTTATAAATAATGGTTATAGAGCGCAAGCAGACCGTCTCTCATTCCCTGCGGCAGTAGTCTCTCCGCAGTTATCCACAACGAGATAAGTGATTGAAACTACGAAGATAAGTGGTTGGAACTACGAAGATAAGTGGTTGGACCTACGAACCCCCACCGAGAAAAGTGGTTGGAACTACGAACCACTACCGAGAAAAGTGGCTGGAACTACGAAGCCATTTTTAGAGATAAGTGGTTGGAACTACGAAGCTGTCGTGCTCAGGATGCAACAAAAAGGGGCGCAGGATTCAATGTTCGATCCAGCACCCCTGAGGCTCATCACACGTCTAAATTACTGAGGCTTGCCGCCACGTTTTTTGGCCATGATGATGTCTTTCGTAAAATAATCACCTTTTTCTTTCGGTATCGGTTCTTGTCCACTTGGCGGCTTTTTCCTCCAAATCCGAAGATAGCGTTTCTCGATTTCACCACGCGATGGTTTATAAAGCCAGTATGAGTGAATGATGTCATATCGGATGAGTTCATTCAGCGCCTTTTTGAGCTGCCTAGAAAATTCTTTCCACTCAGAGCTCAGACCGCTCCACTCCTTTAACTTGGCCAACGAGTGATTTTGCATGTTTTTGTGGCCAGAAAACAGAGCCTGTAGCTTTTTGGCCAGATCGTTTTTTTGTAATTTCTTCCGACTCTCCCAGTCAATCAGTCCGTATTCGTTGTGGCCGACCAGGGAGCGAATCTGGGGATCCAACTCAAAGCTGATTTCTAAGCCACGGAACCACGAATAATTTTGGATCAGACGCATCGTCTTGTAATTTCTTTGTGACGGAGAGAGTGCCGCCATCTTACGCCCCACCACCACAACATCCTGACCATCAGCGTCTAAACGATGAATGTACAACCCCGTCTCGTAAAGGCGAATCATCGTTTGCTCAAGGCGTGCATAATTTTCGCCTCCCGCCGTTAAACCTAAACGATGCAGGATTTCGCTTGGAGTCGTGGTATGAGCCTTGCTGAAGTCACCCTGCGCCAAGGTGATGAGCATATGAAAGACGTCCCAATCAAACTGATACAAGGCTTGGCCTGTGTATTCAATGGCGACATTCTTGCGGCAAGCAAGAACCTCATTACGGAAATAACGTCGTTCTTGGATATTCGGGATGAAAACGCCAAAAAGACTTGAGTTGTCCAAGATATTGAAGGACAGCGTATTGGTGGAGTTCAACAGTGGAATGTCCAAACTGACATTTCCGAACACCTCCTTCGTTTTGCAATACGCTACCAAGGCTATCTGGTCACGAATGGCTTTGACTGAACCATCGCGATTCTCATAGTTTTGGCGGATGTCAATGTTCAGCTCCAAGGCTTCGCGCAACAACTCCTTCTTGAGAGAAGGCGAAAGGTTTGGCAAATCCTCAATCAAGCCTTCGCTTGTTGAATGTTTAGCAATCCACTCGTTAAGTGCATCAGAACGTTGCATGGCAAATCGGATAATTCAGTGAAGTTATCGCGACTTTACGGTCAACGAAGTTGACAAGTGGCACGCTAGAAAGCAGCTTTTCCCACTTGGCGTGCATTTTGGGCGGATTCTCGAAAAAAAAGTGGCCAAGAAGAGTTCTCCTTGGCCGTTCGAGTTGGGTTCTGAAACATACGCCGACTGGTCGGCTCCGCTAGAATTTGTTCTGCGGGGTGAGCAGACAAAGCTCGCCTGCCTCCACGGAGCGTTGGATTGGGTCGGAAAGAATTGGCGGTGATGGCCGTCATGACCGCGAGCAATTGTGCCGCGGCCAATATGCGAAAAGCCCAACCGCGCCAACGGCATGGGCTTTTTGCTCTTTTGGGAGGTAAGGCGATGCACAGCGAAAAAGTCTCGCCAAACTCCGCAGAGATAGTAGCACAGGCGAAAGCTGGGCGCGAGGGACTCGAACTGAATTTTCGGTTTCGGCTCTCGATTGCTTCGCTCGTAATCTCGCTACTTGTTTTCGCGGCACTCAAGCTGCTCGGCTAGTCCGACGCGACTAATGTCGTGTCAACAGCTTGAGGAGGGCGTCCCGCAAGGGACGTCCTCTGCCGCTCTTTCCATCCTTGGTCGCTTCGGCGATTGGAGAGGTGATGCTACGCCCCAGATGACGGCATTCCCTTTCTGCCTCCAGTACAATTCGCTCCGATCTCTGTTGGGTCGCTTCGTCGGAAGGCCCAAGCCCCTGCAGCCATCTCCGGCCATGCGGGGTTCAGAAACGAAAAACGGCCCCGATGTGGTAGTTGGGGCCGTTGCACGACAGAGGAGACTTGCGATGAAACGCTTTACACCATCGCTTGCCTGCTTCCTCATTGTGTTGGGACAATTATGCCTCATGGGCGAGATCGAAATCAACCTCTCGGTTGATTTTTCGATTGAGTTGAGTGCTGTCCTGACACTTGCGGGAGCAGTGGTTTTCGCCAATCGAAAGTAACACACGAGTAGACTGGAAAACCTTTGGCCGCTTTTCTTCGGAAAGGCGGCTTTTCTTTGTTCTGGCAGAACAGAAAGCATTTTTCGCTTTCGCCCGCGACATCCCAAACAGAGCTCCGCCGTAGAGTCAACGAATCCATTTTGCAAAAGGATTCACCATCATGCTCAAACCTCTTAGCGCCGCCGCTCTTGCTTGCGTCGGCCTCACACTGGCTGGCTGTTCCAATCCGCCCGTCGTCATCCAATCCGATCCCGTCATCATTGAACATGAAAGGACGCTCGACCGCGTTCATAACCGTGATGCCTCAGTAGAGTTCTACGGCGAAAGCCGAGGCGGTGCTGCCGTTCGCAAGAACATGGCCGCCCACGTGCTCTGGAACGAACACTATGAAGCTGATGCGGCGGCTCTTGAAGTCAAGCGCCTCACCGAACTGGAAAACGAACGTCTGCTTGAAGCCGAACGTAAGGCAAAAGCGGAGGCCGAAGTGGCCAAGAAGAAGGCTCAGGCAACTCGCGACAGCAAGGATCGAAGCGTCTATGCGCTGAAAAAGGTGGACCGGAGCATCTATGCCAGGAAGAAGCCTGTCAAGACCGCCGCGCCTGCAGCCAAGAAGGCTCCGAAGTCCCCTGCTCCCAAGGTTGAGCATCCGGGACGGAAGATCCTGCAAGACCGCCCAGTTCATAAAGTGATCGAGAAGGTTGAGCCGATCACTCCCAAGGCTCCTGCCTCAACGGTTGCTCCTGAAGCTGTCAAGGCTGCGCCCGCCACAGCAACTCCGACTGCTTCCAAATCGGATTTTCACCCGAAGCCCGAGGTCATAGCCTCAATCCGCGTGAAGGACATGCCGACCTCTCCGAAGGAAGTCGCCTCTGCCAAGGCAGAAACCCCAACCAGCGACAAGGAATGTTGCACGGTTACTGCCAGGTAGCGCCCAACGCAATCCCGCAAAACGAAACGCCCCGAACGTGATCGTCAATAACCCCTGCCTGAAGGCAGAGGCTTGCAAAAGCCTTGATTGACTAGCCTAAGCGAGCTTTCTTCGGAAGGCGAGCTACGTTGGTTGGGAATGTACAGGCACCGTGGGATGTTCATCCTAGTTCCACGCTCTGCGGTCAGTGGTTAAAAGCTCTAAGAGGTAGGAGCGGTGCTGCTGGCAAGAAACCCCTTCCAACATTGGCGAAGGATGCTAACCGGCCTTCGGGCCGAGAAGGCGGAACCTGCGGGTATCCGCAAAGATTTAACCGAACTTAGAAAGGAGGACGGCGCTTCCTCCCCTGTTTAAAAACAGAGGTTTCCGCGCCGAATTTCTATGACGAACGGGGCTTTGTTTTATGGGCTTGGGTGAGGCAGGTCACGGTTCGCGCTGGATGGCATTGAGCATCGCCAGTCCCTTTTTCTTCACATGCTCGCGAAGAAGCTCCTGCTCGCGAATCGTCAGGTCGAAGACCATGGCTGTCGCGACCTCAAATCGCTCGCTTACGGCGTCCAGGCGAACCTTGTCGATCATCCCCGCCACCATTTCTTGCTTGACGGTTCGAAGCTCTCGTATGGCTTCCGCAAAAGAATCCTGCTCAACGGCCTCGAAGTTTTCGGCAAGCACGTACCCGTAGAGCAAATAAGTGGCCACAACGCTGAAATCCTCGTCCGAAGCCGTGCCGAGATAAAGCCGCGTGCACCGCGTTGTCAAGCGCTCCCGCGTTACGGTGATCGCTTCCGGCGATGATCTCTGCATCTGGCGAATGGCCGCAAACGGTCCCTTATGCCGAGCCATTTTCGCAAACCCCTTCATAGCGCCCCCTTCCTGGCCACTTCGGCCAATGATTCATCCCCCTCATCCAGTCCCTGCCGAACGTACCTGCGCAGATTCCCCATCACTTCCTGATAGTTTGAATCGAAGTAGCTCAGGGCTTCGAGCGTGTCGAAGATTGTGGACTTCTTCAGGACCTCGATCCCCGGCTCAAAGGCGTCCTCGATGAGCGCCAAACGATCCGAGTCCAAGCCCTCGCCCCGCTCCCAGAGAATCTGCATTTCCAGCAAAGCTACGATGGCCTTGGTGATCGGCTCACGAAGCTCCGCCTCCTCTTCGAAGGCGTTCGTGAGACGATGGATGACGACCAATGCTCGCAGGATCATCGAGAACTCCTCCTCGTCCGCCGTTCCGAAATGGAACTTGAGCAGAGCATCACGACTAGCCCGCTCTAAGTTTTTGACTTGATCCTCGGCGTTTTCCGTCCTGAGCAGGATCGGTGGGATGCCGTACACGGGCTTTGCGCGGTAATGCTTGTGGCGTTTTGGTTTGCTGTGCTTTGTCATACGTTTTGAGCCTCTGACGAGGCTTTAAGTGGCCAAAGGAAGGATTGGCGGTCCTTCCTGCTACCTCTGCGCTCATCTATGACCAAAGGTTCAAAGGATGGGCAGGTGCTCCCCGCACCAGCCGACTACGATCTTTTCCTCGTCTTGAACGCATTCGAAATAGATTCTCAACGTCAGCGCGGTATTCCGCTTCACACCTATGCACAGGTGCTTGAGCATCGGCATCTCCTGCCCCTTGTAGTTGAACGTCCGACAGCGAATCAGCTCCTTGGTTCCTTGCAGGATGTTGCTTTCCCGCGAGCTGTACGTGTTCGGAGTGAAGACCTTGCGGGCAGCCGCATCTCCCCCGTTCAGGTATGCCGGCATCCACAGCTTCGTGAGACGCATCAACAGTTGGAAACAACGGGTTCCGCTCTGGCATTCAACGGGAACGTCCTCCGCACTCTTCTTCGCACTCGGAAGCACGACAAGACGTCCCTGACTCAGAATCTCGGCAGCCCTCAGGGCGTTCGGCACGCTCATCTGGCGCTCCGGTTCAACGATCCACGTCGCCACGGCATCCAGAGCCGGTTCGTCGGCCATCACCTCACCCTTTTGGACCAATGCATCAGCAAGACTGTCGTTGAGCCGCTTCTGCTCTTGATAAGCCTGAGAACGCTCATAGAGTTCGGTCTCAAGGGCGCTTATACGTGCCTCCAAAGCCTCGTTTTCACGTTCCAGAACCTCATTCTCTTCGAGTAGGAAAAGATGCCTCTCCTTTTGTTCAAGAACCGCCAGACGCGCATCCAGCACGTCATAGAAGCAGGACGCATCGACGTCGACATCCTTCGAAATCCTTGCGGTCAAGGACAAGCACGGCCATGCGCCTTCAGCGAACGCAAACGCCAGTCTGTCGAACTTTGGTTTGCGCAGGTCTGCCGGTTCCTCGTAGGGTTTGAGCTCTACCGCCACGTGCTCACGGCTAAGTTGGCAGGAGGATGAAGATTCCTTCTTGGCTACTTGCTCTGCATCCAATTCGGATGCCGGCGTTGTGACGTGATAAGCGTGCGCGAACTCATCGCTCGTGCGGTCAAAGTCCTCCAGCCCACCGTTGAACGTTCCGTTTTCCTGATACGAAGTCATCTTCGCATTCTCAATGCAGAATCGAGTCCTGTCACGCATCAGAGCCAAGCACTTCCGCTTGCCTTTGACGTTCATCCGTTCGCGTCCGAACTGAATGTTGTAGGTCTTGGCTATCTCTTCACCCCCTGACATCAAGTACGTGATTGAAAGGCGCTTCGAGACGCCCGACATGAAGTCATCCAGTGTCTTCTGCTCACAATAGCCGTACACACCCGTGAGCGGAACATCGCAGCAGGCTATGTAACTCAAGCGGCCACGATATGTATCGTTACGCCACTTAGCTGGGACCACTTTCATCAATTCATCATGAAGAACCATGCCGACAGGAAGACGCTGCCGTTGTGCCGTCATCGCCACGTGTTCCAGCACCCGATAGTCCGTTTCCTCCAACACCCTCTGAGTCAGAACGTTGGAAAAGACACAATTGCCATGCGAATTCACGCACGATGCTGAAAGAGGATACCGCGTACATTCGACCCGGGCACGTTCGAACAGTAACGCTCTCACATCCCAATGGTCGACATACTTGTAGCCGCTTACCCATTCCTCAATCAACTTATGAGCCGAAATCGCAAACGGAACTCGAAATCCGTTGCCGACGGTCACTGATATGGCGGCCTGCCCCAAACAACGGGCAACGGCAACCTTCAGACAGAACGGAGGAACGCGATTCTTTCGATTGCTCGGCTGCTTTCGCCGTCCCCAAAAGGCCCATACTGTTCCGAAGGGCGACCGATCAAACCGATCAACGTGATCCTCTCCAACATATCCCGAACCGTGATGCGATTCAATCCACGGCGGAGTCGTGGAAACGGCGGCGTTGAACCAAACCGTTATATCGTGAATGAATTTATCCACCTCCTCATCTCGATAGAGAATGAAGGTGGTGTTGACTAAATGAAGACTCATCGGAAACCAAGGTAATCAAATCAGTTCGAAGTCGAGCTTTGGCACGAGCTTGTAAACCGGATACTCGTGCGAATCACTGATGATTTGAAATGGCAAGCGGACAAACAAATCAGACGACTGAAGCCCACTCATTACGCGATTCGTGCTGTATCGAGCACTGGCTTCGCTGCCGGAAAACCGACGATAGGTTTCGATAAGCAATGACGTCTTTCGACTCCAAATGAATCGCTCATTGTTTTCAAGCATGACGTCCCGCAAAATCTCGGCTAAGGTTTGACGGCAAAGAGTAAACTCTCCTTTTGCCCAACGACGTTTCCAATCGCGAACCGTCGCAGTTGGCAATCCAAGGATAGTGGCCGTGGCTTTGTAGCCATGCCCGGATTCGAATAGCTCCGATGCGCGATGCCTAATGTCATTGGGATACTTCTTATCCATCAGCGAACCTTTTCGCGACAACTCAGGATCGCGATTTCAATGGCAGGAACGTCAATGAAGACCTGCGTGTTGTCGTACTGGATGCAAACGCGTGAATCATCGTGACACGTCACATCAGTCACAAGCCACCCTAGGCGTTCATGGAAATTCCCGTACTGATCACGCGTAATGTGAGCAATGCGAAAGTGCGCATCACGAATTGCCTTCGTCATGGAGCATCCTTCCGGCAAAACGGGGATGTCGATTTTCGAATCACACAGCTTGTCAAAGCTAACTTCAGTCATCTGAGGGTCCTTTAATGAAAGATCATGAATCTTCGGCGGACGAATCCAAAACGATCTTTGGCGAATACAGAGCCTTAAGCGGCTGCCCTTCATTCCAAGCCTGCAATGCCGCCATCACGCGTTCATCGAACTGCTTGGCCTGAAGCGAATCAAGCGTTCCAATCAACCGTTTCATTGCCGTCAACGTTTTCTGTTCTTTTCTCAAAAGTTCAAACCGATCTTCGATTTCCGGACCGAGCTTTTGAACCCAAATGGGTTCCTTTTCAAAGATGCTGTTCGAATAGCGATCCTTGACGCCTTTCTTGATGTACTTGTACCAAGCGAACACATCCAGCATCCCGCTTTCCGTTTTAATCGTAAATGCCCGTCCCACTTTTGAATCGTTTGTTTGAGACCTGGCATTCTGAGATGAAGGTTTGGACTTCGATAATCGCCGCACCCATGCCATCTCCACTGTGAAGTACCGGCTGTCAATTCGCACGCGGGGTCTCAGATACGTCTCTTTGTCTGTTCCCCGTCTCTTCTTCATCCAATCAAAATACATGTCGCAGGTGCGAACGGCCCTACAAGCAATCGAAGCCTGCATCACGGCCAATGCATTGAGCATTCTTAACTTGTCCACGTAGAGCGTCCGGGCAATCTGATCCTGCGTCAGCTCAGCCGCCCCATCCTCCGTCGTGAAGGAACAGTTGTCCTCCCAAAGCGTGGAAACGGGCTCTATGTCTTCCGGTTCCCGTGGAAATGTCTGCATGGTTTTCTCCTAATATTCACTATCCTTATGAGGAGCGGGGGCATGCTCCTCATAGAATTTCAGCTTCGGTAAAAAGTAGTGCTCCTCATTGACAACTTCTCCTCTCGCTCAAAGGGAAAACACTGAATTTCCAGCTCCACGAGAGCTTTCGCTCCTCACGGGGACTCAGCAGAGTTCGCCTGAAGAGTCCTGCCCCTCACAGCACCCTGACCTTCCTTTCCCCTCTCCCAGAACCAAAGTCAAAGATGAAAATCCTTTATCCAACGTCGTCACTCCTCACGTGAGGAGCGGACATGTTGTTCGAGAAGACAGAAAAGAGCGGCGCTCCTACATAGGAAGCCCCCTGTCGCACTAGGCGTCCTCCCTGTTTTCTGCCTCTTCTGCAGATGGCTGCTCCTCACCTACTGCATTGCCTCTGTTTCACCTGGCAATTTGCGCTTCATGAGCTTCTTTCCTTTATCCGCAGTCGACTCAGAAAGCAGTTCACAGAAGCAACATCGGCTTGCCTTATGTCGGCGTGCAGTCACACACCAAACGTAATAGCTCCCGCATTGTTCGCAGCGGCTTCGAGCAATCTTTCGAACACGTTTACCGTCGGTACATGACAATTTTTCACCAGGGCGCATTTCAACTTCTCGCAGACACCGGGCCGTGTCAAACAAAGAGCCCAACGAAATGAGCTTACGATCGAATCCGGTTAATTCATCCAATCGCGTATTAATGACTTCATCGACCGTTCTCGACCAAGCAACCACCACGTTCGGCAATTGAATCGATCGCGTATCCGATTGCGATTGAAGGTAGAGATAGTGTGAAGCGAAAATCGACATCACCAGACGCGAGATGAATGTCTGCGGCATCGGAATGAAAGCCTCTTCCGTATCGAAGACCGCCCGAACCTGTTGATAGAGATGTCGGCATTTGTGTATCGACAATCCCGTGCAAATATGAATTTGTCCAGGCTGCATACCTGCTTGGACGAGCCACTTCCCCAACTGCTTTGCGGCGTAATCTTTTAATTCGATATTGCTCTGACTCAACAGAGTATTTTCTTTGAGTAAGTCCATCAAACGTTCGAGCTTCGTTCCCTCGCCTTCACGAAGGGCAATCGAATGCTCAAGCACCGCAACGAGACGTGGTGGGATGTTTTCAATGTCGGCTATCTCTTCAATCGGCATACCTTCGCGAATCATCATGGCAATTCGTTCAGCAGTCGTGCGATCAACTTTGGCTTCAGTCATGTCTATCTCACATCAATCCACAATAAGGATGAGCATTCACACAGTGGTTCGTCTTAACCATCTTGCTTGCAAGCAATAGACGATATTGTTGAGTTGGATCCATCTCTTGAGTCACGACGTTGGCAATCCTCACACAGTCTTCGGGACTGCACATCAATCGGAATCTTTGCAAAAGAGGATACCCATGACAGAAGTCGATGATTTGCGATGTGCTCGATTCAGAAAGCACTTCAGTCAAGCTCCATGGCAAATGAAAGATCGACATGCAATCGCGTTTGCTTTTAACCGCGAAGTCGCGAACGGAGCACCAGTAGATCGAGGCGAACCTTGCTCGAAAGTAATTGATTCGAACGTCGGCTTGAAGCGTGTGCCATTCTTCATGACGTCCGAAATGCGTGAGAAAGCTCTCTTCGCTGATCTCGGATCTGAAGCTGCAGATGGCCGTTTCGGATAACTTGCCGATCACCTCAGCATTGGCGCTCTTTAAGATATTGGACAGCTGTGCACCAAGCCCTAGCCATTCCAACTCAACGATCAGGCCGTCAACATTCACCAATGCGTTTTTTACTGCCGACCATAAAAGCGCCTCGATGGGTTGAAGCTTCGGAAGTTCTGTAGAGTTGATGGCCAATAGCGACCGAATGTTGCCGCCCATGTTTTTCTGAGAAAACTGACTCATCGTATTTCAACGCCTCTGGGTCTTCAAGTTGGTGTACAACCGAAGCACGTGTCTGGCATACCACCGAGCTCGATCAGGGCGAGAGCTGTGGTAATTGCCGATAGCTAAGGCAGCGTCGTGCGGATGCCGAGCAATTTGTTCAGAAAGAATCTGCGCGGCGACTCGAACATTCGTCAGAGGATCCAACAAATCCTTTGGCTCCTTGACACGATGGCCATGCCATCGCGTATTCACCTGCATCATTCCTACGTCTATGCTCCTCGTTGTTTTGAGAAGCCGATTCAATTGTTCTTCGGCTTCTTGACGCGATTTCGCGTAATAAGGTTTACTCGTTCGAAGCGTCCAAGGCGACGGTTGAATGTATCCCCGTTGATTAGGCGCATCGACAGCACTTTCAACAACGGCAATGCTGTAAAGAAGAACCGGGTCAACGTTGAATTCTTTGCCGGCTTTCTCGAAAATACTTCCTTGAATGTTGAACGGAGTGGCCGTCGCACATGCGCATACAAAGCAAGACGCAATGCTTGCGGCCAATCGTTTTACACTTGATGGTATACCGTTTAAGCGGTCTTTTGTTACGTACATAGCTTTTACTTTCCTAAAGGCCCAAGCCTTTCGTAATGCAAAAACTATCATAGGGGGGGGGGTGTCCATTAGGGATTACCCTTGCATCTTCGCGCATTTTCCGAGCCAGAATCTGTGTGAAAAGATTCCCCTGCAATGGATGACGGCAGATTGGATAAGTCAATCACCAATTCATGCCCATCTTCAAAATAACAATTGACGTCCCAAGTCGGTAACGATACGTTATGCTACAATACAACCAAAGAGGTTCTGCATGAGGACAGAGGAAAACGTATTTCGGTTTCTTGATCGGATTAGTGCCAACGGCGAGGAGATCCCGTCTCTGCGCACCATCCGGTCCGAAGTCGGCGGCGGCTCACTTTCGACGATCAGCAAAGCGGTCAACGATTGGAAAGTCGCCAACCAATCTTCGACAGCCGATCCTCACACCCTGCCGGTCACGCTCAGTGAAGAACAACTGAAGCTCCTGGGGGATTCCATCTGGAATGCCTTCAGACCGCTCCTGGCCGCGAAGATAACGAACTTGAAGGCCGAAATGCAGACAACCTGCCAGAAGCTCAAGGACGAGCTTCAGGAAGCGCAGACGGAGCTTCAGAAGTACCGTGCACAGGTCGCTACTTATGAAGAGCAGGTACACGACCTCAAGATGGAACTTGAAGTTGCCAAACGAGAACAGGCTAAGGCCGAAGGAGCTTACGAAGCTTTAAAAGCATTCAAAACTAAATAGACATTGACAGGCGTGATTTTTGATAAATTTTGGGTTCGTTAGATTTTTTTTTGGCAAGTTAGATTTTTTTGGGGAAGTCTTATGAATGCTTTTCTTAAATGGGTCGCTTTATACGCAATTCTGATGCTTGGATACTATGCTCGGAATCGCTGGACGGTAGGAGACACGCTTTACTTTGAAACCCTTTTTCTCAAGGATTTTTCGGAGTTCGCTCGAAACACAGGCCTCATATTTCTTGGCTTATTTCTATTTTGGTATTTCCTTATTAGGTCCAAACCCCATCCAAACACTTTTACGCAAGACGATCCTCGTCTCGCTCATGTCTCCAGCACACCGGAAGGACGCTTTGTCTGTACTCCTGAACTCTGGAACCCAAATTACTACAAGCCTTCCAAAAAATTTTATTTCTTTCGCAAGGGTGAACAGCTCCCTGAGCATCTGCTGTTGATCCGCGTTCCGGACAACACCATTGTCAGCTTTTATGACACCCGCGTCTGCGAACTCCGAGCAAAAGCTCGCATCGACCTTATGAACCATGGCTACAACGCCATCATTGACGTTCTCCAAAGTACGGAGCGCATCAATCACATCAACCGCTATGGCGTGCGCGGCCGCCCTGCGCTCATCGTTAGCAAAGCCTATACGGGTGACATTGATCTGCTCGAAAAACACTGCAACGATGATTTCGACAATCTAATTTATGGTCGGGCCATTCAGAACGAAGATCCCTGATAAAAAGCCCCCTCTAAGAGGGGGCCTTTAGCTTTCCTACTAAGTTCGATCCTTACGGGTTACGCTTCAAATCGAATGCTGTATTGAACCTAGTCACGGTATTGGCCTCTGCCTGATTGTCGAAATCGTGAACATCATTCAGTCGCTGAGCCATCGATATCGTGTAATGAGCAATTGCTTGGTGCTGTTCCTTCGTCAGGTCCTCATCCTTGGTATTTCCATAGAGAGTTTGCCTGATTTCGTCACGAACTCCTGCAAAAGCCTGATCCAGCCTTGCCCCAGTCTGAACCAGTTGCTCATCCGTTGACCCTCGAACTTCGTGATAAGCCTCCACATAGTTCTTTTGAGCGCTCGTCAAATCACGAATTGTTTGTTGATGCGCCTGCATCCATTGCATTCCTGTCTGTTTTGCATCGCCTTCGGTTGGGGCTGGAGTATGGTCTCGTATATGTTTCGCAAGCGAATCGACCACACCATCCCGCAACCAATCATTAGCAAACTGAGCCATGGCACTAGTGTGAGACGTTCTATCAAGGTCATGCAATGCCTCCTTCTGCGGCTCACTCATGACGGCCTGTTTGTTTATAGTCCCTTGTTCGACCACCGTTCCCTTTTGTAGATCCTTACCCGAATTTTCCTTGTAATCGGTCTCGATCTTACTGCGCTCTCCTTCGAAACTCACCGACGAAGGTTTAGCGCCCTTAAGTGTTTGCTCCTGATCGTTAATGTAACTCTGGCCATGCTTCACAAACATTTCAGCGTCACCAGGCTTACGCAGATCGTTACCGTAAGCCTGGGCATCAACGGGCGAAATCCCCATCATCGGCAACTTGGAATCTGCAAGAGCATCCCCCAGCTTGGCTTGCATAGCCGTATCCGACACATTGTTTGTAATGTAATCGAGCGCCGCTGCAATCTTGCCTTTTTCCAGATCTCCACCAAACAAATCGGAATATTTTTTCGTAGTGGCAGCCAGATGCGCATTACGCCCTTCAGCAGTTCGTTCGAAGTTAGCCAGATATTTACCTGCTTCTGTACCTCTAAGCTGTTCAGAAAGGGTTCCAACATCAACGCTCTGTTGACCACCGAACGTCTTGGACGCGCTAATCGCCTGTTGTAGCTCCTTAGTAGCTGTAGCGACCTTGCCAAACGCCATCCCCACAGCTGTACTCTTATTCTGAGAAGCCATCTCCTCCCACTGCTCTGTCGTCATGTTGTTCAACGTTGCCTGATAGCCCTTAGACAGATTGGCCGCCAACTGTTGTGCACGAACCGTCGAGTCCTGATTACCAAATTGAGCTGTCTGTGTATTGGCATCGCTATGCGAGTCGGTACTAGTCGACGTTCCAGTGATCTTTACACCACCATCGGCACCAACCTTGAAATGGATCCCCAAAGCTGCCGCCGCATGTCCAATCACCCCTCCCTTAATGACTTCTTTGCCATTTTCTGTGAACTTACCATACTCAGCACCAGTTTCAAGTCCAACACCACTCGTTAAGGCCGCAGACAATGCTCCCAAAGCTTCTTGTTTTTCAGTAGCAGTTTTCCCAGCAAAATAGCCGGAATTGTTCATGGCTTGCATAGCAGTCTGATTACCATCCACTCGCATCGAGGCGAGATTACGGCCCACAGTCTGCTGCAATTGTTCTGCGCCAGTACTGGACAGACCGCTCGTGGTCGCTTCATTGATCTGCGCTGTCAAATTATCCAAACTAGAATTCACTAAGCCTTGCTTGCTAGACACATTAGCTGCCATAGCAGTTCCGACGTTGACCTTTGCCATCGAAGGATCACTACCAGTGGCTCGCAAGCCATGCATGCGATCAGAACTCCAATGTGATGCATGACTCATCACAGCCGAAGGCTGGACGGCATCGGGACTCTGAATCTTTTCATTGAAATGGTCTTGACCACCAAGACGACCAGTCAAAGCCGTGAATGCAAACGTTGAACCACTGACTAGGAACAGTGCCAGCATCGGCGTAGCCGCCGTTAACATCCCGCCGGTCGACACCCAAGTGGCCGTCTCACTCCATAGCGTATCGAGCGCATAGAACGACGCTCCGGCCCCAAGATTCGCATCCGTAATGGCCGAGCGAGCGCCGGTCATCACGTAAAGATTCAGAATCGAGAGAATCGGAAGCCACAGCTGAATCCACGCAATCGTCAGGAAATACTTCCCGACAAGTCTCACGCCAAAAGAACCGATGGCAATCAAGAAGCCCATGATCGGCGTAATGGCATAGACAAAGCCTTCAAAGAACGCCATTAACGCACGAGAAGCACTCAGGAACATCGTTCCTTCACTAGCCCACTGCGTATTTCGCTGCACCATTGCCTGATTGACAGCGATTGCAGAGGCCATGTCCTGTTGGCTACCGTGGAACTTAAGCGCAGCTTGACCGTAGACACCCTCGATCAGAACCATCTGGATATAATCCTGCGAGCCATTCATGGTTGCATTTAAGCCCTGCATAGCGCTATCGAGCTTATCAAAATTACCCGAAATCGCTTGACCGTTTTCATCCTTCAGATGCAGATGTTGATTGATTGCCGTCTTCACGGCAGTCGACGAAATCTTCTGAAAGATCGAGTTGAGCTTTTCATAGCCCTTATTGCAACTAACCGTCTCCTTACCATCCATGCCGCCGATGGGAAGCATGACAGTATGCGCCTCGCTAGTGAACTTAAATTCATCCCCCCAGGGCGCATGATAAAGCGCAGTCGGTGTAGTGGCATTGAGCTGAATCTTCGCCATCGTGCATTCGGAGAGGTAATTGATCAGAGCCTGCTTCGAATCGCTCGGTGCGCCATTGGCACGCGGCCCCAGCTCACGATTGATCGCTGAGAAAACCAGTTCAGACTGTCCGATGTCGCGAACCTTGTTGAGAATACGAAGCGGCTCTGCAAATTGATGTTCTGTCGTGCGGTCGAACGTGCTGTAGCCCTGCTCCAGCATTTGGGTCACACCATAGCCAATCCCAGAGATGGCCGCACCAGCTACCCCAACACCTAATGGAAGATTGTCAACCGTTCGAACGTGGCCGGTGTACGCATCCTCAACGACAACCGTACAAGACGGTCCGAACATACAAAGGTAGCAAAGGAAACAAAGCAAAGAATGGTGCAGATTGATGCGTTGACCGCCTTCGAAAATGCACTGAAAGCCGATAAACAAGAGGCCAATCACGAAGCCTACTGCTACCAGACGTGCAAAATCGCCCGTGCCGCAAATCATGGCGACACCGTTCAACACCATCGTTAAGAACTCGACATTGCCGAGCGAGATGATTGTGAAGTCCATGAGAATCAAAGCGCCACTCTCTCAGTGGCGCGTTTAGTGTTAATGATCACCCAGCGTGGCCTTGTCCACGCCATTCGTTGCAACAACAGCCACCTTGAGAATGTTTTTCTGCACCTCGTTGTACTGCTTGACCAGATCTGCGACGACTGGATGCTCGGCACGGTAGCTTTCATACTCCAAGGCAATCGACTTTTCGCGATCAGCAAGTTGCTGCAGAAGTTCCTTCACCTCTGCTTTGTTGCTTGTGCGAAGAGCTTGACGAACGGCCTTTATTTGATCAATTAACATATCGTTAGCCCAGGTCATTGCAACTGCATAAGAGATGTCATGAGCCTGTGCGATGGCGGAGACTGGTGAGGCGGTGCTCAGATTACGAACGATGACGCCAATGTCCGCCGGCATGTTAGACATAAGATTGTCTTCCTTAGCTGTAAAGGAGTTGTCGGCGGTCTGACCAAACTTCGCAATGATCCCAGCACTCACGCCATCTCCAATGAGCAGGTCGTAGATACGAGTTACCATCCCTACCGTTTTGACAGTCTTTTCCGTCGGCTTCAAACAGTCATCGTCATTGCACGAATAGACCGTCACATTTCCACCCTCCAACAACTCCTTAAACCCAATCTTCGGAGTCAGATACTCTGGATTGTTGGTTGACCCGGTATCCGGATTTTGTGCATCATCTTCAGCCTTTGGGATGACAATGCTCCCAGTTACGGACATCAGAATCTCGTACTCTTCTTTTTCGTCCGTCGATTCCGCGCCAGGCGTGACCCACTTATTAGCCTTGCTCTTCTTAAGAGCATCCCAAACGATGTTGCCCACAACATCCTTTGCCTTCTCCGGATTTTTTTCGTCAACTTCCTTACCCTTGTCTGGGTTATCCTTCGATCCGAAAAAGTCATCCTTAAGACCAGAAACTACACCAACCAAGCTGTACTGATTGTCTCGGTTCGCACCAAAAGCATTGGCTACGTCCGTCACCAACCCCTGTGCCAACTGACAAGAATTGCCGAGCTGTTCATTGAGTTTTTGGATCTTCGACTGAAGGTTATTGATCCAGGCCATACAGTCAGGACAAGCAATGTCCAACGCAATCTGGAAAGCGTACCCCTTGGCATTCGACGCAACTGAACGGAGCAACTGAACGAATTGGTCGGCGTTGATAAAGGAGAAGGAACCGCCGAAAAAGTCAATACCACCACAACCAGCCTTGAATGACGGCGCTTGCAAGTTGACCAATTCAGTATTCATGATCGGGCTTCTAATATATGCAGAGCCCCCCGACAAAACGCCGCGACGCTGCGTTTCGAAGACGCCGGGTCGGGAAACATTTGACATGTCGTTGAATACCGCGTCCATTTTATTCTGTAGGCCGCCGGCACTTGCCATAGGAACCGACATACTGGCCATCGTCATCGCCACTGCGACGGAAAGTAGTCTGAGTTTATTGCGTGAATTCAATTTGATCTCCGTCCTCCAACTGGCCGTGCGTCTGAGCCGCCTTGCCAAATAGAGCAATCAGTTTGGTTGGTTCAATGAAGTTCTGCTCGTCGGTGAACTTTTCCTTATCCTCATCCGACAACGCCATGACTGCTTCCGATTGTTCTTTTGAGCCGAACAAAGACGAGGGATCGGAAGCGGCTTTGAGAAGTTTCGGAAGCTCCTGACTCAAATCCGGTTGAGTATTGGGATTGATGAACGGTTGCGTTTCCTTGAGTTCTTCTTCCGTCACCCATCCTTCGCGAGCGGCAACCAACAAAATGCGCTTACGCAGATCGGCGTAAGACAGCACGGTTTGCCCTAAAGCGGAGAATTGCCCATCCTCATTCATCAAGAACATGGCTGGCGTAGCTCGCACCCCCAAGACTTGAGCCTGACCAGCATCCACTTTGGTGTTCTTGAATTGATGGCTTTGAAGCTGACCGCCGTCGATGCTAATGGCCAAAATATCGAACCCAAGTTCTTCCAGATACGCCAATAGTGGGGCTTGCCGCTCGCAATACACACAATCAGATTTGAAGAAGAAAAAGATCCCGGCCTTCTCAGAAACCTTGCGAAGCAAAGCGTCCGTGTTCTGATTAGCCGCACGATCAATGCTCGGATTCATAAAAGTAGCCAACGGACGGCGCATGCTTTCGTCGAGCAGAGCGTTACCGACCACCACCTGCTGCGCAACATCTGCGAACTTGTTAGCCCGGTCCATCGCAAATCGCTGCACAAGAAAATACGCTTGGACGTTTTCATGCGTAGGATTGTCCCAAGCACGCTCCTTGTACTTGGGAAGCATCTCCTGCACCCACTTCAAAGAGAAAGGTGCAGGCGGTTCGGCCTTCGCCTCCTTCAATGGTTCTGGCTTAGTTTCTTCCTTGGCCACTTCGGGCGGTGGAGGCGGCAATTCCTCCAATAGTTCTTCTTCAGGCACTGGATCCTGATACCAGTACCAGCCTTCAGCTCCGCTGTTGTAGAAGTTGTTTGACGGATGATTGATAACGGATTCAGTCGCCGTCACGGCATAGGCAGACCCGAAACTCATCAACAAACAAGAAGTTAGAAGTGTTTTTTGAAACGCTCTGAGCATGACGCTCGTCCTCGACAAAGATTCGAGTTTGAGGTTACCGACACTTACAAGCTGGCTTGGCAGGCTTGTAAGCAAAAATGGCTTTTAAGAGCGTTTGCGAAGGCGCAAATCAATAGCGAGAAACGAGCTGAGGAGAGGCACGTTCGCCTCTGGTCTTGCGACCAGAGGCCCCCATTAGATTTTTAGGAAGGTTAGAACGCGCTCATTGAGGCGAGCAAGAGCGAAAGCGTCAAGACGAACTTGACAACCTTGCTCAAAACTCGGACAATGATGGCGTTGAGATCGAGTTGAAGCATAGATCTCAGCTCCTTAAAGACGGCCCTTATGCAACAAGGTGAGATGTGTTGCGGGGCCGTTTTGCTTTTTCAGGTTAACGAGGGATGTTCCCACGACTGCGGCAAGCAAACGAATCCGCAATAGCGAAACCTGAAACGCGTCTCAAAATTCTACACACGACCTCACCCGGAGTTTCATCCAACACCACGCCTTCAGCCCAAAGTTTCATCCGGTTGAAACTTTCGGAACGTGGAGAACGAGAGAGAAATGAGGAGAGATACGAGAGAGAGGAGGCACGTTCGCCTCCAGCCTTGCGACTGGAGGCCCCTATTAGATTTTTGGAAGGGTTAGAACGCGCTCATCGAGGCGAGCAAGAGCGAAAGCGCCAAGACAAACTTGACAACTGCGCCCAAAACTCGGACAATGATGGCGTAGAGATCACAGGAACGCATGATCTACCACTCCTTTGAAGCGGCCCGCACAGTGAGTACCACCACACTGTTTGGGCCGTTTTGCTTTTTCAGGTTAACGAGGGGTTTCCCACGATTGCGGCAAGCAAAAAATCCGCAATGGCAAACCTGAGCGTCGACGCACATTCTCGCACGCATTGCTTCGTGTTGCCACACCTCACCTCCGACCAGAGTTTCATCCGGTTGAAACTTTCATCCAACGCCACACCTTCAGCCCGGAGTTTCATCCGGTTGAAACTTCATCCGACGCC
>ENA-UESE01000626-UESE01000626.1-human-gut-metagenome-genome-assembly--contig:-NODE-626-length-37420-cov-6.676619_pt1 | contig 37420 bp, 29 predicted proteins | sample MGYA00242995_ERZ507996 | MGnify/ENA primary metagenome ERZ507996 (study PRJEB26167, sample SAMN06115489) | human gut metagenome | host: Homo sapiens | place: China:Sichuan | collected 2015-04-15... | reverse complement strand
AATATTACAAGAAAAAGTGCATAAAACTTTCCCTGTGCATTAGAAAAGAAAACATCCATTACCGTAACCTTCTTTCCCGGCTCCGTAGGTAATTCCACGCTCATACCAAGATTGACATTATCTGTATTCTGCTGCGAAAGCTGTTCCTTGTTGCTGTCATCTGCCTGTTGTTCCTCTATGTCCTGTGCATTTACCACATCAACTGCCTGCACATCAATATCTGCCTGACTTTCTACTGCCTGCTGCCTCTCCCACTCTTTATTAACTGCATCATAATCTATTTTTGAAAGAAATGAGGTAAGCAGTGCTGATGCCAGCAATATAATCCATATTACATACATACTCTTTGTACGAAACATTCTGTATACATCCATCTTTATCATATTAAGCACGATTGTCACCCCCTGTAAGCCTTAAGAAATAATTCTCAAGCTCTTCACTTGTAATAGATATTCCCTTAACCGGAATCCCCGCCTTTGCAAGCTCCATATTCAGACTGGCACTTTCTCCCAGTCTTTCAAATATATGAATATGTTCTTTATCTATAACCTGATAGCTGCTAAAGCCCATATCATCAAGCACAGGAATAGCCTGCTTAGGATTATCAAGTGTAAGCTCTATACGCTCACTGCATTTTTTCATAAGCTCTTCCCTTGTAAGTTCCTGCACAAGACATCCATTATGAATAATGCCATAATCTGTGGCAAGCTTTGATAATTCCTCCAGGATATGACTTGAAATACATATTGTCATGCCACGCTCCTTAGCAAGCTTCTGGATAGTTTCACGCACCTCCACTATTCCCTGTGGATCAAGTCCGTTAATCGGCTCATCGAGAATAAGAAGGTCTGGCTCACCTACAAGTGCAAGAGCAATTCCCAAGCGCTGTTTCATTCCAAGCGAATAATGCTTTGTTTTCTTTTCTCCAACAGTATCAAGACCTACTGTTTTTAACAGTTCTTCTATATATCCTTTTTTCTTAATCCCTGTAAGCTTACATTTAATGTTCAGATTGTCATATGCCGACATATTTCCATAAAGTCCGGGTGCTTCTATAAGACACCCTACTCTTGAACGTACCTTTTGTAAGTCCTTTCCCTTATATCCAAACATTTCTATTTCGCCATAAGACGGTGTTGACAGTCCGCTAATCATCTTAAGACAGGTCGTTTTACCGGCTCCGTTTCTTCCAATAAAGCCATATATCGCACCCTTTTTAATGTGCATATTTACACCATCAACTGCCTTGTGTCTGCCATACTGCTTAGTCAGATTCCTTGTCTGCAATAATAATTCACTCAAAGCCTTTTCCTCCTTTTCTTAACTACTCTTATCATAAAAAATAAATCCTAATCAATCGCAAATAAATAGTAAAAAAAGAGTAAATTATTCATGCAGGCGATATCCAATCCCCCATATTGTTTCTATATATTCATCAGGTGTAACGGTCTTTATTTTCTTTCTGATATTGCTTATATGCACATCCAGTGTCTTTGTTTCACCCATATATGGCTCATCCCACGCATATTCGAATATATCCTCCTTGCTAAACACCTGCTTCGGGTTTTTAAGCAGCAATTCGAGTATTGCGAATTCCTGTTTTGTAATCTTAGGAAGCACCCTGCCACCGATACTTACCTCAAAGGTAGAGCGTGTAAGCACCATATCCCTAAACTCAAGCCTTCCGCTATATTGTCCTTCCTGCATGCCAGCCTTTGTTTTCACTTTTGTTTCTGACTTTGTTTCACCTTTTGTTTCTGACTCTGTTTCGCCTTTTGCTTCTGACTCTGTTTCTGCCTCTATATGACGAAGCTGCACCTGAATACGTGCCAGTACCTCTCTAATCTCAAAGGGCTTTGTTATATAATCATCTGCTCCATCTGTCAGCACTCCGATTTTATCATCTATACTATCCTTTGCAGTCAGCACAATCACCGAAAGCCTTCCATGTTTTCTTATCTCTTTTAAAACCTCCTCACCACTTGCCCCAGGCAGCATTAAGTCAAGCAGTACAAGCGTATAAGCCTTTTCTTTTATATTCAGAAGCAGCTTTGCCTCTGTTCCTGAAAATGCCTGTTCACACGTATAACCTGCCTTCCTAAGCACCTCACAAAGAAGGTTATTAATATTTATATCATCTTCTACAATTAATATATTAGGCATAATTTTTACTCCTGTATTTTATAGTGTAAAATAGTTATCTACTTTATGAGAAATGGCATTAAATAAAACAGTTTTATTAATTCTTGTTTTCCTTCCGCTTATCTCTCATTATGACCGTTTCTTCAAGATTATTTTTATTCATTTTGTCCATTTCTTCAAAGTGTTTTTTGCTTAATTTGACCTTTTCTTCAAAACTATTTTTACTCATTTTGTCCGTTTCTTCAAGATTATTTTTGCTTAATTTGACCTTTTCTTCAAAACTATTTTCGCCCAATTTATCCGTTTCTTCAAGATTTTACTTTATTTATAAACAAAAAAACAGCACGACTATTTCCCTTATCCAGAAATAAATCGTGCCGTCTTATATTTCATCTTATCTGTGTTATAATCCTAATTATTCTCTGCTCTCGCCATAGCAATCTGCTCCGGTGTTATAGGCAGCTCATAGAACCTCTTTCCTGCTGCGTGGCTTAGCGCATCTGTCACAGCCGGAAGTGGAGTGTTAATTACAACCTCTCCTATTGACTTAGCACCAAATGGTCCAGCATCCTCAAAGCTGCTTTCAAACTCAACATTAATATGTCCAATATCCATTCTTGATGGTATCTTATATTGCAGGAATGAGTTCTCATAAAGCTTTCCCTTATCAGAATATGTGATATTTTCAGACATTGCCATACCAATTCCCTGAAGGATTCCGCCTTCTGCCTGAACCCTTGCAAGATTAGGATTAACTGGTGTTCCACAGTCAACACATGCATCATATTCCACAACCCTGCTCTCACCTGTGACAAGGTCAACCTCAACCTCAGCTGCACCTACCATATATGGTGGTGGAGAAATAGGTGATGTATGTGTATTAGTAACTGTAAGTGCTATATCATTGCCACACATTGAAGCTGTTGCGATATCGCAAAGACTTACTGATGCACCATTGTGCTCTCCAGCCTCGCAGCTTACACAGCTTCCGTCAAATGTAACCTCACTCTTATCACAGCCTATAAGCTTAGCTCCAAGCTTTTCGATTCTGCTTCTTAGCTCTAAGGCACAGTTCTCAACTGCCTTTCCAGTAACGTATGTTGTACTTGATGCATATGAGCCTGAATCATAAGGTGATATATCAGTATCAGCACCAAATACACTTATGTTATCAGTACTGCACTCAAGCACCTCCGCAGCAATCTGTGCAAGTATTGTATCACAGCCTGTTCCCATGTCAGCAGCACCGATATTCATTGTATACACGCCCTCATCATTAAGCTTAAGTGTGGCACTTCCCACATCCACACCAGATATACCAGAGCCCTGCATAGCCATACCCATTCCGACAAAACGTGCTTTAGTGTCAGATATCTTTCTCATAGGATACTTCTCATCCCATTTAATCATCTCTTTAACCTTTGCTAAGCATCTGTCAAGCGCACAGCTTGTATTTACCTGACCATAGTAAGCAGGCATTACATCGCCCTCCTTAACTATGTTTTTAAATCTTATTTCAAAAGGATCCATATGAAGCTTATCAGCAAGCTCATTTACAGCAGATTCAACGGCAAAAAGTCCCTGTGTGGCACCATAGCCTCTGTATGCCCCTGCTGACATAACATTGGTGTATACAACATCACTTACAAAGCGGAATGCCTCCGCCTTTCCATATAATGGTATTGACTTGTGTCCTGAAAGACCTACTGTCGTTGGTCCATGCTCACCATATGCTCCTGTGTTTGACAGGGTATATAAATCTATTCCCTTTACAATGCCATCCTTAGTTGCACCGAGCCTTACATGCATCTGCATCTCATGTCTTGGAGATGAAGCTGACAATGACTCTTCCCTTGAGAATATAATCATAGCTGGCTTCTTAGTCTTCCATGTGACAAATGCCGGATATATTTCTGAAACCGATGTCTGCTTTGCACCAAAACCACCACCTATTCTAGGCTTTGTAACACGTATCTTTGATGGAGAGATTCCAAGTGCGTGTGAAATGATTCTTCTGCAGTGAAATACTATCTGTGTAGAACTTACAACATGAAGTCTTCCATATGTATCGATTGTACAGAATGTCCTGAAGGTCTCCATCATGCTCTGCTGGCACGCCTTTGTGTGATATGTCCTGTCAATTACAACATCACAACTCTCAAGCACCTTATCTATATCACCATTACTGCACTCATCATGTGCACATAGATTTCTTTTATTATCAGCTCCGACAGGACACATTGCTTCCCAGTTATCCTCTGGATGAACAAGTATCTCATTATCCTTTGCCTTAGTAAAGTCAAGCACTGGTTCAAGCACCTCATACTCTGCCTTAATAAGCTTCATTGCCTTATCAACACAGCGTTCATCCACTCCAGCAACAATAGCAACCGGATCACCTATGAATCTTACGTGTTTATCAAGAATAAGTCTGTCATAAGGACTTGGCTCAGGATAAGTCTGACCGGCACAGGTGAAACGCTTCATATTCTGGTCAACATCCTTATATGTATATATTGCCTCTATACCAGGTACCTTCATTGCAATATCTGTATTAATGCTTTTAACATATGCGTTGGCATATGGTGAACGCAGAAGCTTTACAACAAGACAATCCTTTGGTGCAATATCATCTGTATATACCGGCTTTCCAAGAAGCAGCTCCATTGCATCCTTTTTTCTTACCGCTTTATTAACTGACTTCATTACTTCACCTCCTCTGCTATATTTTCTTTATTTTCTACATTTACTTCCTTCGCCTTTTTTGCCCTGAGATAATCCAGAATTCCTCTTAACTGGCCTTCATATCCTGAACATCTGCACAGATTTCCCGAAAGGAATTCCTTAATCTCATCTTCATCAGGATAAGGATTCTCCCTAAAGAGTGCAATAGCATTCATAACAAAGCCCGGGTTACAGAAGCCACACTGCTCTGCTCCCTGGTCAGCTATAAATGTAACGAACTCTGCGGCCTCCTCCTGTAAACCTTCAAGCGTTGTAACGCTGCATTTATCTGCTCTTACAGCAAGAACCGAACATGAAAGTACAGGTTTATCGTTAAGAAATACCGTACACAGTCCGCAGTTAGAAGTCTCACAGCCACATTTTACACTATAACAGCCATGCTCCCTCACGAAATCATAAAGAGTCATATCGCAGGCCACATCTGCCTTGACTGACTTTCCATTTAACTTAATATCTACTAACATATATTCTCCAATCCATACACTAATCAATCGATATATAAACAAATCTATACATTAACATTGCTATATAAATAATACCGCAGCTATTAATAATCAATAACTAATTATTAATTATTTACAGCTCTTAATGCTCTCTTAGTAAGCTCTTCTGCCAGATGGCTTCTGTATTCAGCACTTCCACGCATATTACTCTCTGTAGAAACATTTTCCCTTACATATCTGGCGAAGCTCTCTATAGCCTCATCATTTACTCCGCCCTTAAGAATACCTTCCTTATCTTCTACAACAACAGCTCTTCCCGGTCTTGCACCTATACACAGATTATATTCACCCAAACCGCTAAAGCTTACAGCGGCACAGGTAAGAACCGGAAGGTCTGTTTCTGTTATTCTTACTGCCTCATAAAACATCTTGACTGGCTTTTTCTTAACTATAATGCTTACAATAATATCCCTGTCATAGCTCTGGGCCGCATACTCCTTTAGGGAAACTATTCCACCCTTATATAACTCCACATATGAGTCAAGTCCTATTAATAATGTAAGAACATCAGAAAATCCATATCTTCCATATATGCTTCCGCCAACTGTCGCAAGATTTCTAAACTGCACCCCAACAATATGCCTTAGTGCTTCCTTAGTGCAGCCATTGGTATACTCATTAAAGCCCTTATGGTTTTCTAACTGTCTTAGAGATGTCATGCATCCAATCTTAAATTCTTCATCTGTCTCTTCAATCTTATCAAGTCCCAGTCCTGACATGTCAATCGCGGTATTGATTCTGTTATCACCCATACGCATCCACATCATGCCGCCGACAATTCTGTTAGCCTTCTTCTGGTTAAGCTCGTAGGCCTCTTCAATACTTTCTACTCTCTTATAATTCTGTATATTAAGCATAAAAACTCCTCATTTTGATCATACTTATGCCAGAAATAAAAGTCCCGCTGTACAGCTTAAACAACCTTTAAACTTTTTCCTGACCATTTCTTAATTACATTATAATATAACTATACTGACTTGTAAAAGCCTTGTCAATCTGATAAAATTCATTCGCACACTTCTTTTAACTGTTGCTATAAGATATATTCTGTTCAACATAAATGAGTGTGTTAAAACAAAGTAGAAATGAGGATAATTATGAAGAATTTTAAAAGATTAACCGCTTTAGTTCTTGCAGTGCTCATGCTTATATCAACTGTAGCATGTGGCAGTTCTGCTGCAAACGACAGTACTACACAGGCTGCTTCAACATCAGCCTTTGATGTCATGTCCCAATTCAACGAGATAGGCACAAGCTACCCTCTTACTGTTACCGACCAGGCTGGACGAACAGTAACTTTTGAAAAAGCACCTGAAAAGATTGCTTCATCTTACTATATCTCTACAAGTCTTCTCCTTGCACTTGGATTAAAGGATAAGCTTGTAGGAATTGAAGCTAAGGCTAATACAAGAAACATCTATAAGCTTGCAGCTCCATCCATCGTAAGTCTCCCTAATATGGGAACAGCCAAAGAATTCAACACAGAAGCCTGTGTTGCAGCCGCACCTGATGTTGTATTCCTTCCTATGAAGTTAAAAAAAGCTGCAGATACACTCGAAAGTCTTGGTATCAAGGCTGTTGTTGTTAATCCTGAGGATGCAACGCTCCTTAAGGAATGTATAACACTTGTTGGTAAAATAACTAACACAATTGGACGCTCTGATGCACTTAACAATTCCATTGATACATTTTTAGCTGATAATAAAGCCAAGCTTGCGGGTGAGAGCACTCCTTTAGTATATCTTGCAGGCAACAGCTCTGTTCTTTCAACAGCCGGAAGCAAGATGTATCAGAACACATTACTTACCAATGCAGGCGGAAAGAATGCAGCCTCTGAGCTCACAGATACTTACTGGGCAAATGTTTCATATGAACAGCTTCTTGCCTGGAACCCTGATTACATCATAATAGCTGCCGATGCAACTTACTCAGTAGATGATGTTCTAAATGATGCCAATCTTGCAGACTGCAATGCTGTTAAGAATAAAAAGGTTGTAAAGCTTCCTGGTGATATAGAAGCCTGGGATTCACCTGTACCAGCAAGCTTCTTAGGAAGCATATATATTGCCTCTGTTCTTCATCCAGAAAAGGTTACTAAGGATTTCTATGAAGAATGTGTAACTAAATTCTATGAAAGCTTTTATGGATTCACAGCTGCTAAATAAGGATGATGTATGTTCAAACACATTGATAATTATCGGAACAAAATTATACTTTTATCAGTCATACAGGTACTGCTTCTTCTGGCAGTACTTGTATGGTCTGTCATTACCGGACAGTACCCACTCACATTAAAGGGCTTACTGTCTGGTGATACTATGTCAATTATGGTCTTTAAAAGGCTCAGGCTTCCCCGTGCCCTTATGGGTGTTATAGGCGGTTTTGGTCTTTCAATATCAGGTTTTATATATCAGCTTATATTTAAAAACCCTCTGGCTTCTCCCGATATCGTTGGCGTTTCCTCCGGTGCAAGTGCTGGTGCAGCTCTTGCAATAGTTGCCGTTTCAGCTTCTGTTCCAGTCATCTCCATATCTGCATTTATCGGAGCTGTAACAGCCCTCATAATAACTCTGCTTACGGCTTATCTTGTCCCTGGCAGAAACAGTTATACTATCGTGCTTGCCGGTATAGCTATTCATTCTGTGGCACAGACTATACTTATGTTTCTAAAGCTTGCTGCAGATCCTGAAAAACAGCTTGCTTCAATCGAATACTGGATTATGGGAAGCCTTAATGGTATTTCAAGGGACAGCCTTGCTATTCCGTTCCTCACAACACTTGCCGGCTTTATTATAATGGCTATGTTATACAGACAGGTTCTCATTCTCTCTACAAGCGAAGAGGAAGCTGTATCACTAGGTGTAAATGTAGCAATTCTGCGTTTTATTATATTAATGCTTGCTACTCTTATCGTATCATCAATAATATGTGTTACAGGGCTTATAAGCTTTATCGGACTTATCGCACCTCATATTGCCAGACTGCTTACCAAACGTAATGACATATTCACATATATAACAAGCGGCTTCACAGGAGCTATTTTATTGACACTTGCTGATATACTGGCAAGAAGTGTATCCTCATCAGAGCTGCCAGTCAGTATATTTACCTCACTTCTTGGAGCTCCACTGCTTATCATTCTGCTTATCAGAGCTAATAAAAAGGAGGCGTTATGATGTCCGATTTATTCAATACTACATTTTCCGCTGCCGGAATATCTGTATATTATGGCAGCACCTGTGCGGTTGATAACGTAAGCTTTGACCTTATGCCAGGACAGCTTAATGCTGTTATTGGCAATAACGGCTGTGGTAAAACCTCTCTTATTAAAGCTATTATGGGACTTATAAAGCACAACGGAAAATGTCAGCTTAATGAACACTTACTTGAAAACCTCTCTGTTAAAAAAAAGGCCCAGCTGATAAGCTACATTCCCCAAAGAAACAATCTTACCATAAGCATGACCGTCAGGGAGGTATGTCTGCTTGGCTTCAATCCTCATATGCACATACTTGGAGGCTACACCACAGATATGATAAAACGTGCCGATAAAGCTATTGATATGGTTGGACTTAATGGTTTATACGAATCCGACTTCTTAGCTTTAAGCGAAGGGCAGAAGCAGTTATGTATTCTGGCACGCACCATAATAGAGGCTTCACCTCTGCTTCTCCTTGATGAACCAGATAGTGCACTTGATTTTTCTAACCGTCATCTGCTTATGCAGCACATAAGAAGCATTGTATCTGATGGAAGATGCGCACTTATGTGTATTCATAGTCCTGAGCTTGCTTTGGAATACTGCGATAATATATTTCTTATGAAAGCCGGAACAATACTTACCAGCATTAATACTCATACCGACTCCCTTGATATTATTAACGAAAAGCTGTCTCTTATATATGATAATATTAATGTTATTGAATGTACCGATATCCACCATAAAACACACCGTGTAGTTGTGGCACTATAAACCTTTACTACAGATATATATCTATTCACACAGGACACACATACGTTATAAAAGCATTTACTGAAATGAGGTGACTTATTCTATGGATAATTGTTATTTAGACGCTCTGGCTGTCTTTACATTTTTTAAGATGTCAGATAAAAAGCATCTTTTTATTACCGGAGACCGGGGAAGTGGCAAATCATATCTGTTAAACAGCATTTTAAACCAGACTAAAGACACTACGGATATGTCTGATTTTTTCAATTTCAATTATCTGCTAAGCCGCAGAACAGACACCCCAGAAGTTGTTATTAAATCCAATCTTATAGATGATGGAAAAGAATATGTGATTGGCAGACCGCGTACACTCACTCCTGTTCCCCCTAAAAATGGCAACAACATGACCATTGTAGAGGATGGCTTTATTAACTGCGCCTGTCCTGCCATTATGAAGCATCTTATGACCTCTGCTGATAGTGTATTTGTTATTGACGAGCTTGGTTATCTGGAAAGTTCCTGTGGTGAATTTCAGGAGCATATCAGGACTCTTCTTGATAACTCACGCGTATTAGCTGTCATCAGAAAACAATCCACAGAATTTCTTGACAGTATTAAAAGCAGAGCTGATGTACTTTTAATCGATATTGATAATACCTTCAGCTCTATTTCGTGCATTATTATGGCATCTGGTATGTCAAAAAGATTCGGTACCAACAAGCTTTTAGCTGCCTTTAACAACAACACTCTCTTTGAAAATGCGATAAATATAAGCCGCTTTGTCAGCTTTGGTAAAACTCTTGCCGTAACCCGTCATGATGAGCTTGTACAGATATGTGAACGGGAACATATACATTGCATTAAACACAATATGCCTTACAGAAATGATATGGTACGTCTTGGTGTTTCACATATTCTAAAGGAAACCTGCTGCCAGAAAAGCTGCTGCACCCAAGGGATATTATTTCTTCCATCAGACCAGCCGCTTATCACTAAGACAAGCCTGCAGCTGCTGTGTCTTTTATTTATTTACTACAACAGCAGTCATTTTGCTTGTAATAACGCAGATAAATCCAGCAATGCCAATAATGATTATTCCAATAATAATAACAATAATAATAAGATATGCCGGCTTGCTTTCAACGAAAACGCAGGTGCACCAGTAATATTTCCTGCGTGCTATTATAATGAGCTTCTTACACTTCCACAGGGCAAGGGTGGAGGCTTTATTGCAAAAAAACATCCTGCACAGGTTGTTTTAGTTCCTGCACAGGATGAATATGAATTATTTGATATTGATACTCCTGATGACCTTATTCGTCTTTCCCAGTATCCTTGCTAATTGCTGTACCTTATTTAGTTACAGCCTTTTCCTTTATTGTTGCTGCTTCTTCTGAAACAACTTCTTTAACTGTTTCCTCAGCTTTATCCTTAGGAAGAATTATATTAAGTAATATCGCTACAAATGCTGCTGGAACAATACCAGACTCACCAAACATAAGCTGTACAGCCTGTGGTGTATGTGCAAGAATTGCAGGGCTTACACCCATACCATAGCCTACACCCAGTGCAACAGATACAATAGAAAGTCTTCTCGCATCAAGCGGTTCCTTAGTAATAAGCTGGATACCACTAACAATAATTGATGAGAACATCATAACTGCAGCACCACCAAGTACCGACTGTGGCATAATTGATATTAAGGCTCCAAGCTTAGGAATAAGACCACATAATATAAGGAATACCGCACCAGATGCAAGTGCAATTCTGTTAACAACCTTAGTCATTGCAACAAGACCAACATTCTGGCTGAATGATGTATTAGGAAGCACACCGAAAAGTGCTGCAAGCGATGAACCTAAACCATCACACATAACTCCGCCTGAAAGCTCTTTATCTGTCGCTTCTCTTCCTACTCCACCGACCATAACACCAGATATATCTCCAACAGTTTCTACTGCTGTTACCACAAACATAACAAGCACAGGAAGTATTGCTCTTAAATCAAACACAGGCTTAACTGGCATAAACTTAGGAATCGCAATCCACTTAGCTTCTGCAACCTTATTCCAGTTAAGTACCCATGATTTAGTATATTCAACTCCCTCAGCAGTAACTGCTGTATGTGGAAGCACACAACCCATAATAGCTGCTACAATATAACCAACTATAATTCCAATGAGTATAGATGATGAACTAAGATATCCCTTTGTCCAATGCTTAACAAATAATATAACAACAAGCACAACAAATGCCAGAAACAGATTCTCTAGTGAGCCAAAGTCCTTAGCTCCATTTCCACCACCGAATGAATTGATACCAACTGAAATAAGTGACAATCCAATAGAAAGCACAACCGTTCCTGTTACAACTGATGGGAAAAATCTTCTTAACGGCTTAATAAATGCACCAAGCACAGTTTCAAAAAGACCACCTATAATGGAAGCACCCATAATAGCACCATAGGCTAATATTCCGCCACCCATAACCTTTGTTATACTGCTGAACACTCCGATAAATCCTGAGCTCGTACCCATAATAATAGGCACCTTTCCTCCAACAGGTCCTACTGAAAATAACTGTATAAGCGTTACAATACCTGCTATAATCATAGCATTCTGTAAAAGTGCAACCTGAATAGATGCATACTCACTTCCTGCTCCAATACCACAGGCTCCTGTAATAATAAGCAATGGTGTAAGATTTCCTACAAACATTGCCATAACGTGCTGAAGTCCAAGTGGTATCGCCTGTTTTAATGAAAGCTTTCCATTAAAATCATATGCCTCCGGCATAAGTTCTTTTATCTTTTTCATATATCCTCCGGTATATTAACCATAATCTATCTGTTATTAATCTCATGTGAATAAGGTCTAGGGAAAATCATTATTCAAGTACTTGATTTTCCTTAGACCTTCCTTCTGTATGACTAATGACCCGCGTTCATTATCTCTGTACATCAAATGATGCATTATTCATAAGCCTCTTAATCTGGCCAACGCTTGTGATGTTAGTATCGCCGCGGATAGCGTGCTTCATTACTGAAGAAGCTACTGCGAAGTTGACGATATCTTCGTGCTTCCAGTCATTCTGCATAAGAGCATAGATAAGACCAGAAGAGAATGCATCTCCACCACCAACACGGTCAACAATCTCAAAGTTGAGTGTCTTGCTTTCATAAGTCTTTCCGTCAGCATAGTAGAAAGCCTTAAGAGAGTTATTACTTCCTGAATGAACATAACGTACTGTTCTTGCAATTGCCTTCATATGGTACTGCTCATCAATAGCCTTAAACACTCTGTCCATATCCTCAAATGATGGGTCCATAGTAAGACCATCCTTAACATCTGTACCATCTGCATTGTATACATGGATAGGCTCAATACCTATAAGTACATCTACATATGGAAGATATTTGCTGAGTACATCCCTTGCAGTCTCAAAAGACCATAATGTACTTCTGAAGTTAGGATCAAAGCTTACTGTAAGCCCAAGCTTCTTAGCTGCCTTGATAGCCTTATCTATAAGACGGCGGCAGTTATATGAAAGTGCAGGTGTGATGCCACTTAAGTGTAACCAGTCGTAATCCTTTAAAATATTCTCAAAGTCTACATCCTTATAATCATATTCAGCAAATGCTGAACTTCCTCTATCATATATTACCTGTGAAGGTCTTACTGAAACGCCTTCCTCAAGATAGTAAAGTCCCATTCTTCCGTCAGCCTTAATAATATGCTTAGTATGTACATCATTAGCCTTAAGGTAGTTAATACAAGACTTACCAAGATCTGTATTAGGTAATACAGTAAAAAATGTTGAATCAACACCAAGGTTAGCTAAGGAAACCGCTACATTCGCCTCTGCTCCACCATAATTAACGATGAAATTGTGGGTTGTAACTATCTTCTCATAGTTAGGTGGTGATAATCTTAACATCAATTCGCCAATTGCTATGAACTTCATATGTGCCTCCATCTATCATTAAACTATTAAACCTAATATAAGTAATATTTTATATACATTAACAATAAACTGCATTTATTGCTCTGTCGAAAAATAATACTCCATTAAATGATACTACGCAGCCAATAAAAATGCAAACTGTATTTTTTAGCCTGCATAGCTTTCTGCTCTCTATATCTTGAAATAATCTATACTATCTGCCAGCATTCCAGCTATCCTTCTTAGCTGTTCTGCACTTTCTGATACCTGCGTAAATGAACCAGCAACCTCTTCAGTTTCCTGATGTGTTTTTCTTGTTCCTTCAACGTTATTAATAGCTATCTCTGACAGTTCATCAACCGCTGATACTACATTGTTACGGGATACCTCCAGTTTTTGTGTACTTGCCTTAATACTGCTGATACTTTTCATTGAACTTTCAATCTCATCAAGCACCTTTCCCACAACCATACGTGTTTCCTTCATGCTTTCACTCTGGTTCATTATTATATCCTGCATCTGCTTCATAAGCTCAACCGCCTTTGTAGAATCCTGCATAAGTGCTCTTGCAGTATCATCTATCTCCTGGCTTGATGTATTCGACTGTTCTGCCAGCCTCTTAATCTGTTCTGCAACTACCGCAAAGCCTCTTCCACTCTCTCCTGCCCTGGCAGCCTCAATAGATGCATTAAGGCTTAGAAGATTGGTTTCCTCTGCTATTGAAGCGATAAATGTAGTAGCCTCCTGAATCTTCTGTACTGAATTATTAGTCCTTATAGTCTGTTCCTTAACATCATTTATTATGCGTTCAACATCACCGTTAATTACGCTCAGCTTTTCAAGTGTATCTGAGGCCTGTTCACTTGACTGCTGCATAGATGCCGCATTGACATCCAGTGCATCAACCTCCCTTGAGGTTTCAGTAATATCCTCTCCCATAGTCCTCATATATTCAGATGTATTCTGTGAATTTCTTGCCTGGTCGCTTGAATTATCAACAATCATTGTTACAGCCGTTCTCACCTGATTCATCGTGCCGTTTGTCTTATCAGCAACCTCCTTAAGTGCATTTCCTGCATCAAGAAGTGCCTTTGCATTCGCTGAAATATCTTTTATTACAGTCTTTGTGGCATCACGCAGCGTAATTGTTACTCTTGATAAATCACCTATTTCATCACTTCTTTTTAAAAGCTTTTCATCAACCCAGACATCAAGATTACCGGCTGAAACTTTTTCAACAACACCAATACTTGTTCTTATGCTCTTAGTTATTGATGAAGACATCTTGATTCCAAACGCCGCACATATAAGCATTATCACAAATACTGCTGTTCCTATTGTAATCATAAGATAATTGATTACCGCATCCTTCTGTGCCTTATTAGTCCCAACAAACACCATTCCAACGATACTGCTGTCACTTCCATTCTGATAAACCGGCATAAAATATCCATAGTTAAGAGTACCATCCAGCGATACATTCTTACTAAAATAATTCTGTCCATTATTAAGGACCTTATCAATAACAGTATCACCTGCTGGTGAACCAAGAAGCCTGTCGCCATTTTTATCAACTGCTGAGGTCATAACTCTCTGGCTGCCATAGAAAAATGTAACATCCATTCCTGTATTCCGCTTAATTCCATCAACCAGGCTTTCTGACTTAGACACATTATAGCTGCCCTTCCATATATCACCATTGCTTGCCTGTATATAATCACCTGTATTCTGATCATATGCAGCCAGCGTTGCAGCCGCTGTTCCCTTAAGCGCATCCTGTATCTCGTTAACCATGGCACTTTTCACTCTGGTAAGAGTAAATATAACTGATATAATTCCCAGAGTTAATATAGGACCAACTATCATCGCAAGTATCTTCTTTTTAATGCTCATACTTTTCTCCATTTCTGTGCAGCATAACCGCACGCTATAATCATTCAATCACCTTTACTGTCTTAAAGTACCAGTTTATTCCACCTGTAATTACAGAATCCTCAAGCGTCTTTCCTGCCGTTCCTACTGTTGCTCCTGTATTCGTCTCTATAACACCATCAAACACACCATTCTTTCCACTAAGAATCTGCTGCTTTGCCATATTAACCTTTTCCTTCGTTGCAGCCGCCGCAAAATCTGCTATAGAAGTAATGCTTACAAGATTCTCATTCATTCCTCCATAGTAGTTGCTTCCATCCCATGTACCATCTATTACACTCTGGACTGCTGATGTATAGTATGCACTCCAGTTCCATATAACGCTGCATAAGCACGCTTCCGGAGCTTCCTTGCTCATATCTGAATTATATCCTATACTATACACACCCTTCTGCTGTGCAAGTGTCTGTGGATATACAGTGTCACAATGCTGTGCTATAACATCACAGTTCATATCAAGCAGCTTACGTGCTGCCTCCTCTTCGGCCTTAGGGTCATACCAGCTGTTAGTTACCTTTACATAGACTTCTGCATCCGGATTAACAGAATATATTCCCAGTGCAAATGCATCTATTCCGCCTGTAACCTCTGAATTATCCAGGCCCATAGCAGCTACATAACCTATTTTGTTAGTTTTGGTGTTAAGCCCTGCAGCTATTCCGCTAAGATATCTCGCCTGATATATTCTTCCAAAATAATTATTAAAGTTTTTACCATTGCTCATATATCCTGTTCCATGAGAAAAATATACATCCGGATATTCTTCTGCCATATCAGCCGTAGTCTGCATATATCCCCAACTTGTAGTAAATATTATGTTGCAGCCTGCATCGATACATTCCTGTATCGCTTTTCTTGTTGCAGCCTCATCAGTATCGCTGATATTATTTTTTCTTATAATCTGTGAATCAGAAAGTCCCAGATTCTGCTGCATTCCCTGTATGCCTATATCATGTGTATATGTATAACCGCTTCCCTCTGCCGGATCTGACAAATGTATAACGCCAACCTTTATCTTATCCTTTGCTATACCTGACGTTCCTCCACCAGCATCCCCACTGCCTGTATTCTTAGAGCTGCTGCCCTTTACCTCATATCCTTCATTCACAGCATAATCATCAGGGCTTGCATGAACTGCACAGCCTGCCATAAATATGCTGCACATAATAATCATAAAAATATATAATAATCTCTTAAATCCCATACCAATCCCTCCTTTTATTTTATATACAAAACATTTTATCACTCATTATTCAAAATGTAAATAAATTATCTGGATTGAATATTTTTAAACCACCATTGATTGAATATTTGTGTGTATTCACGATATATTTTTACAATTTCACCGCTATGTGACTGGCAATTATGCTGTCAGATAACTGACAATTTTACCTTCCTGTAACCATCATTGACTTAACCTACTTTCAAATATATAATTTATGCAAGAATGGAGGATTATTATATGAATTCACCTCAGAAGGACACTGTAAAATGTGGCGGAATTAAAACATTAACCAGTCTGCCACATATCTATGCTATTGTTTTAATGGGATTATTTACATTTATTTTCTTAAGTGTTGAATATATGTTTGTAAATGAGCTTTCTCTTCTTGTATCAGAACAAAAAGCCACTCTTTCACAGAATTATGTACTTGGTGTCAGTACAGCAGGTTTTTTATTATATCCTCTGCTTAAACATTTCTTAAGCAGCAGGCTTCAGAACATTCTGATGATTTTAGCAGGCTTACTCTCTGTTTTTTTTAACAATACTCATTACATACAGTAAGTCATTTGAATATATATTTCACGGAGGAATTATTCTTTTTATACTTCTTGGTCTTGTTGGAAGTAATGTATACAATTATTCTGGTGCACTTCCTGCAAAAGCAAGCATTAAGTTAAATGTTGGAAAAGCCTATGCTGGCCAGACACTTTATTACAGCCAGCTCTTAGATGATGGAACAATAATCAGCATGATGTCTGCAGTAGTCGATAATGATGGTTATATGACAGTAGAACAAGATCACTGCTCAACATATCTTATAACAAAACAGAAGCTTACAAACAATAAGCTGGAAACACCTAAGACAGCTGATAACAGTAATATTGCACTCTGGCTTACACTACTTATAGTTCTTTGCAGCAGTGCAACACTTTATACCTTTGCTGTAAAAGCTAAAAAAATCAATAGATAATTGAATGAATAATTAATTGATAGCTTAAGCTGTTATGTCATAATTTATACCAAAATACTACACCTTATTTTATAACCATTAGAAACTAAAAGTGGTTTAAAATGGTTCAAAGAGGTGTAGTATTTTGTTGCATTACCCCTTATTGTAATATATAATGTAATTAGTTTTTTACGTTAATTTTATATGAAGGTGAGTGCTTTTATGGACATTTACGAATCATTAAACTCTATACTTGTTACGTTGTTTAACGATATTATGAATATAGAGGAAAAAGCTTTAATTACAGATGAATTCAAGGATATTTCCGTGACCGATATGCACATTATAGAAGCTATCGGAATAGGTGAACCTGGAACCATGAGTACCATATCCAAGGCTCTTGGTGTTACTATGGGAACGCTTACAGTTGGCATTAACGGACTTGTTAAAAAAGGATACGTTATCAGAACACGTGGCGAAAAAGACCGCCGTATTGTATATGCATCACTTACTGATAAAGGGATTGCTGCATATAATCATCACAAAAAGTTCCACAAAGATATGATTAACTACATCACAGAAGACTTAAGCGAAAGTGAAGCCATTGCACTTACTAAGACATTTACAAGACTGGAAGAATATTTCAAAAGCTTTTAAACACCTTAATTGCATTGATACGTGAATAAATATTAAAGCCCCCACAGATATAATTCCTGTGGGGGCTTTTTGAAAGATTGTTAATCTTTCCGCCGGCCTGGCCGGCAATTATATATATGAGAGTTTTGGAAAAGTAAGCCTTATTATTTAGTTAACTCAGCAGTCTTATATATGAATGTTACTGAGCTTTCCTTTCCATCCTTCTTATCAAGGAATGAATTATAATTCTTACCAAGCTTTATAACCTCCTTGATTGTATCTACTGCTGTATCAGCATCATTTCCTACAAGACTTGTTATAGCCTTTATACCAGAGGCGTTGAATTCAGCCATTCCATCCTTAAGGGTTATAGCACCATCATTAAGCTGTGTAACACCATCTGCTAATGTTGCTGATGATGACTTAAGTGTTGATGTACCATCAGCAAGCTGTGATGAACCATCTCTTAAAGCTGGATTGTTTGCATTAAGTGTTGCGAAGCCGTTGTATAACTGGGCAATACCTCCATTAAGTGTGCTGTTGTTTGCATTAAGTGTTATAAGACCGCTATCTATCTGGTCTATACCACCATTGATTGTATCATTGTTAGCATTAAGCTGTACAAGTCCCCCATTTATCTGGGCTGCACCGTCATTAAGTGCTTTGTTATTACCATTAAGTTCTGTAAGTCCTGTATCTATCTGGGCAACACCATCATTAAGTGCTTTACTGTTTTCATTAAGCTTAACCACACCTGCCTGTAACTGAGAAGCTCCTGTATTTAACTTTTCATTACTGCTATTAAGAGTTGATACGCCTGTATCAAGACTTGCAATACCATTATTCAAATTATCATTATTCTTATTTAATTCTACTAAGCCATCATTAAGCTGTGCTGCACCATCATTAAGTGTTTTATTCATGGAATTAAGAGTGTTAAGTCCATTACTTACATCTTCTGCTCCTTTTTCAAGTGTTTCCAGGGAACCTGTACTTCCTGAAAGCTGTGTTGCCACCTGTGAAAGCGCACTTGCTGCTCCCTGATTACCGGAAGCCTTTACTAAAAGTCCTAACTGGCTTGCATATAAGCCTGTCAGCTGACTGCCTGCACCATTATTCACTACACTATTGGTATATGCTATAAGATATTTATTATACATTTCAGTAATCTTAGCTTCTATCTTTTCAGTTTCGCTAGTCTTTGCAAGCACAGTAAGATCATCAGCTATTGTTATATCACTAAGACCTGCCTGAACAGCTGCTTTAGTAAGATTTTCTACATCAGTTGTAATATTCTGGTTCGTTTTATAAGCAGTAATATTATTTTTAAGATCTGCAGCCATTTTTTCTGTAAGCATCTTCTTTAACTGTGAAACGCCATTACTTACCTGTAAAGCTCCATCTGCTGCCTTCGTTACACCAGCTGTATAATCATTGATACCCTTTTTCAGAGCGGTAGCACCATTTCCAAGATTCTTAGCTCCTGTTGTGTATGCATTTATACCACTCTTTAAATCCGCAGTTCCTGATGCTGCAGCTGCTACACCAGCTGTATATGTTGAAAGACCATCCTTAAGCTGTGTCGAACCATCTGCAAGCTGTGCTACTCCAGCTGTATAGTCTTCAATACCCTTTTTGAGTGTTCCTGCTCCTGCTGAAAGCTTAGATGCTCCTGTTGTATATGCTGCAATACCTGTTGTAAGAGTATCAGAACCCTTTGCAAGCTGTGCTACTCCAGCTGTATATGTTGAAAGACCACCCTTAAGCTGTGTTGCTCCTGCTGAAAGCTTAGATGCTCCATCAGTATAAGCTGTGATACCATCCTTAAGCTGGCCTGCTCCTGCTGCCAGTGCTGTTGCACCATCAGTATAAGCGTATATACCATTCTTAAGTGTTCCTGCACCATCATTTAGCTGGTTAACACCATCTGTAAGTGCTGGGATGCTGTCTGCAAGTGTCTGGGTACCATCCTGAAGAGTAACAGTTCCATCTGTAAGCTGGTCTGCTGCTGACTGAAGCTCATTCATCTTATCCTCAAGCTTTGCAAGAGAGAAGTCATCTACATCTACGTCGTTGAGTACACTTGTAGTTGCTACTGACATAGACATATCAAGCTCAAAGTCATTAACATCTGCTGATATTTCAAAGTATTCCGGAATATCCATATCAAGGCTTTCACCATCAAACTTAAGGTTTAAAGTATCCTTTAAACCTGGCATAGTCATACCAAGTGCTATTATATTATCACCAACCTTGCTGACCTTACCGTTAGTAACTTCTACATTACTGAATTTATCCGTTGGAAGAAGAGTTCCTGTGATCATTGTGAATGGAACATAAGCTGTCTGTGACTTTCCATTAACTTTTATAGTCTTCTTCTCATTGTTAGTGTAATCATATCTGATAGTAACCTTACCACTTTTGCCAATCATATCCTCTGGCTTTGTTTCTACACCGTTTAACTTATAAGTAACCTTCATAGATACAGGTGCACTCTTACTTGAACTGCTCTGGTTAGTTGTTGTATCACCATTAGCATCTGTCACCTTTTCTGTTACAGTTACGTGATCCTGTGTTCCATCTGCCTTACCAAACACATATACCATTTCGTCACGCGTATTTGTCTTCAATGTACTTGTGTTTGATACAGATAACTCATTTTTAATAGCATTGGATATTATGCTTTCTGTATTAGAAGCTGCCTCACTGCTTACTGCAACCTCGCTTGATACCTGATTATATGCTGTGTTTGTTCCACAGGCTGTAAGCGTTGATGCTATAAGAACAACACTCATTAATACTGAACTATATTTGAATAAAGTCTTCTTAACCATAACTATTCCTCCATTTTCTTACTTCCTGATATATTCTTATATCTGTTACGACATATACATCTTTGCCCGTTCATTCATCCATCTGGCTACATATCCTGATTCTTCTTAGGCTTAAAACCAAAGCTTGTATTGATAATGAGCTTATCACATAATACGAACAATGATGGAAGTATGAATATAACAACAAACATACTTATAATCGCGCCTCGTGCCATCAATGTACATAATGAACCTATCATATCAACTGATGCTATGCAGCCAACGCCAAATGTAGCTGCAAAGAAACCAAGCGCACTAACGATAATAGATGGTATTGATGCTGCAAGTGCTGTCTGTATAGCTTCCTTCTTAGCAAGTCCCTGGCTTCTTTCCTTCTTATATCTTGTCGTCATAAGAATTGCATAATCGACTGTTGCACCAAGCTGTATAGTACCGATAACAACGGATGCTATGAATGGTATCTGTGTATGTGTGAAATAAGGAATACCCATATTTACAAATATAGCAAACTCAATCGCTGCAACAAGTATAACAGGAAGTGATATTGACTTAAGTACAAACAGTATAATAACAAATATAGCTACTATTGATACTGCACTGACTGTCTTAAAGTCCTTATCTGTTATAGTTATAAGATCCTTAGTACAAGGAGCTTCTCCAACAACCATTGCTTTTGAATCATATGACTTTACAATATCATTTACCTTATTAATCTGATTGTTAATATCATCTGATGCTATCTTATAATCAGTAGCAATCATCATTATCTGATAATCCTCACCCTTAAGCTCTGATACCATCTTAGATGGAAGGAATTCCTGAGGAATACCTGACTTAAGTGCTGTATCAAGTCCGAGTGCAAACTGTACACCGTCTACATCATTAAGCTTATCAAGCATTTCATTTGCCGTATCTGTAGACATATTCGTATCTGCAAGTATCATATATATTGAATTCATATCAAAGTTTTCTTCAAGCTTCTTGTTAGCCTGTGAGCATGCAAGCTCCTCTGGAAGCGTATCAGACAGATCATAATATACTGATGTATGGCTCTGTCCATATATAGCAGGTCCTAACAACGCAAGGAAGATAATAATAAATACCCACGAATGATTTACTATAAATGCAGCAAGCTTATCAAATCCCGGCATAACCTCTCTATGCATTGTCTTCTCTAATGCCCTGTCAAATGTAAGAATCAAAGATGGCAGTATAGTTACACATCCGATAACACCAAATATAACGCCCTTTGCCATAACAATACCAAGGTCAAGACCAAGTGTGAAGCTCATAAAACAAAGTGCAATAAAACCTGCAACAGTTGTTATAGAAGATCCGACAACTGATGTAAGTGTATTGCCAATGGCAACTGCCATCGCTTCCTTATGGTCATTTGGATACTGTGCCTTCATTTCCTTATAGCTGTGCCATAGGAATATTGAATAATCCAGCGTAACACCTAACTGGAGTACCGCTGCAAGTGCCTTGGTTATGTATGAAACCTCTCCCAAAAGGATATTTGAACCAAGGTTGTATACAATTGCCATTCCTATACTCAGCATAAAGAATACTGGCACAAGAAATGAGTCCATAAATATAGCAAGTACGATACAAACAAGCACTACCGCTATAAGTACATAAAGTGGAGTTTCTTTCTCTGAAAGATTCTTTGTATCTGTAACTACTGCTGACATACCGCTTATGAATGCCTGACCTTCTGTTACTTTTCTTATCTGTGTTATGGCATTCATAGTGTCATCACTTGAAGTTGTATTATCGAAGAATATAGCAAATAACGTTGTATCTGTGCTGTCATTCTCGAAATACTTCCTGAACTTTGAAGGTACCATTTCTGATGGAACATCCTCACCAACTATTCCTGTATAAGAAATAACCTGTGCAACGTGTTCTACATTCTCTACCTTCTTGATAAGCTTATTAGCAGCTTTCGCGTCCATATCCTGGACAACTACCATAGCATAGGCACCCTTATTGAAATCATCCATAAGAATGTCCTGTCCCTGCATAGTCTCAATCTCATCCGGAAGATAATAGAGGATATCATAGTTAACCCTTGTATTAACATATCCAATTGCGGATGGAATAAGAAGCAGGATACTTAGAACCAGAATAGGAATTCTAAGCTTAACAATTACTTTTCCAAACTTTTCCATACATTCGCCTCATTTCTACGTCTGCGACGTCTTCTTATATATTTATCCACCTTAGTGATCAGCCTTAACAGCTCTCACAGATAAATATATTGATAAAAACTCTCAAATATGACTTATGGTCATTTTCTTTACAAACGATATTCTAGCACAAAATGACTGATAGTCAATATTAAAAATGACTTCAGGTCATTTTTTTATAGATTTTTTATTTTTTTCGTGTTAAAATAGTTACAGCTTTAAGAAATGAGGTTTTTGTATGGGAAAACTAGAAAGTAATAAACAACAAAAAAGAACTTCTCTTTTAGATACGGCATTTAAACTTTTTACAACACAAGGTGTATCAAAAACATCTATTGCTGAGATATCACAGAAAGCTGGAATAGCCAAAGGAACCTTTTACCTTTACTTTAAAGATAAATATGACATCAGAAACAAGCTGATTTCTCATGAGGCAAGCAAACTTTTCAAGAATGCTGCTACAGCTCTTAACAGGCACATATATGAGGAGACAGCTAAAAATGCTGCTTTTACAATCTCACTTACTAATCAAATTGTATTCATTGCTGACCATATAATCAATGCTCTCAATGATAACCAGACTCTTCTTACTTTCATTTCAAAGAATCTGTCCTGGGGAATATTCAAAGAGGCTCTGACAACCAATGTTGCTGATGATGATCTTAACTTCAAAGATGTATATTACGATATGCTGTCAGAATCCGGACTTAACCTTAAAGAACCTGAAATAATGCTCTTTATGATAGTAGAACTTATAAGCTCTACTTGCTACAGTGCTATTCTCTATAAAGAACCTGCTGATATTGATACATTAAAGCCTTATCTTTATAACACTATCAGGGCTATTATCAATGAACACACTATCAGCAATTAAATATCGTTTCTTCTTTTTTTCTATACATAAAATAAAAAGTTCAGGATAAACACCGACTTGATGTTTATCCTGAACTTTTTTCACGTTTATCTTTAGTTCTTCACTACTTCCCTCGTATATTACAATATACAGACCCCCATCTGCATACTGTAATCCTGTTAACTTTTCTGCCAACCCTATATTCGGCTGACTGCAAAGCTTACTACTTTCTCATATTAAAATACCTTATTGCTTCAATTGAAAAGATTAACTAAATTCTTTTCTTCTTGTTATCATATACAACTACTGATAATACAAGTCCTGCTGCCATCATAGCTAATACTGCATATACTACTGGACGTGCTGTATCACCTGTTGTTGCGCCTTCACCTGATTCAGTAGATGGAGCTGTAGCTGCATCACCTGTGCTGCCATCAGCATTACCATTATTAGAGTTATCTGGTGTTGTTGGCTGTGTTGGAACTGTTGGAACTGTTGGTGTATCACCCTTGTTATTATCATCATTGCCAGGTTTATTATCTACTTTATCCTTGTATACAATCGCATATGTAGAGAATTTACTTGTACTAAATGTAATAACTAGCTTTCCATCAACTGTTTCTGTATTAGCATCTTTTATAATCTCAGCAACACCATCATGAAATCTTACGATACTGTATTCTCTGTCGCTTTTAACAAGCTTTTCTGGTACAGTTACACTAAATGTCACTGGCTGTTTTGTATTTTCTACTAATACTGGATCTTTATCTCCAACCTTCTTTATAATGCTAAGATCAATATACTGACCTATTACACCACCTTTGATTTCTTCTGTTACTTTTTCTTCTACTAACTTCTTTACGTCTTCTGTTACTGTTGTATCTGCATTCTTTACTTCAACTGTAATCTTAACATTCTCACCATTTTTATATGCTTCCCATTCATCATCAGTAAGTACATCTGCAAAATCATAATTAACATTTGTAGCTGGTGCATCTTCTTTAACATTTATTTCTGGTTGTTCAACCTTACCAGGTGCAACTGTACTTGGCTTAACTGATTTAGCCTCAGCACTTGTTACATCAAGTCTTGCACCTGAGTTAGCTGGTGCTGTATCATTTAACTCAAGAAGACCATGCATATTGATTGTACCATCTTCATTTCTTGTTGGAAGAACTGAAGTATCTACATTTACAAACCAGTCTTTAGTTGCTTCAACACCTAAGTTATTATAAGAAGCACTTCCATTATAGATATAGTTATCCTCGCTATGAAGAGCAAAAGGAATTAAATCATCAAGTTTAGTGTTCTTATCATTGTTTAAAGAAATTAATCCCTTAACAACCCATTCTTTTCTGTTTGAATCCTTTGTATTAAGACCTACATTGTAAGCACTATTCTTAATAGAATTGTTGTATGATGTACAATCATATATCTTAATATCAGGACAACTGTTACTTGTGATTCCCTTAGCATGGTTATCAAATGTGATGCTGTTCTTAAGAACATGTCCACCCTTTAAGTAACCACCACCAAGCTTGAATCCGTTACCTTCACCATATTCATAGTTAGGATCTGTAATATCATCTGTTGTAAGCCATCCGTTGTTGTAAGCTACACAGTTTTCTATAGTTACAAGACCTATCTCACCTGATACTGACTTAGCATAAAGATCCCATCCATCATCAATATTGTTATGTGAAATACATCCGTAGAATCTGTTTCCGTTACCACATGTAAGCTTAGCTGCGAAACCATCTGCATCGTTACGTCCAGCATCACAGTTATCAAAAGATTCACAGTTCTTTACAAGGTTATCTGTTGGCCATAACTTATACTTAATACCAGTCTTGTTATCAGCACTTCCTGAACGGCTTATCTGGATACCTGAATTAGCTGCATGTTCAACTGTACACATTTCAACGATATTGTTGTTACCACTAATCTGGATACCTACGCCTGATGAATCCTTAACATAGATACCATATACGTGCCAGTAATCACCAATGATTGATAAACCACAGCCTTCAAATACTGCCTTACCTGTATTTTCAGCTACAAGAGTTATCATTCTGCTTGCTGTACCACTTACGCTTCTCTGGATTGATATCCAATCCTTATATGTACCATCCTTAAGAACGATAGTCTGTCCTGGCTGTGCATACTGTACTGCTGTTGCAAGATTAAGTGGCTTAGCCTCTGTAGCATCACCATCTTTTGTTCCATCTGGTGATACTATAAGTACACCATTCTCTTCTCCGTATGTAGCACGCTTAACTGTTACATCACCCTTAAGTTCATCTGTAGATGTAATCTTATCACTTGCCTTAGGAGCATATGTATAGGATATCTTATTGTCACCAATATTAACTGCTACATTTACTCTTGCAGCATCACCAGCTGATAATACTCTTTCTTCTGTCTTACCATCTGGACCTGTTACTTTAAGTGTACCATCACAGTTAGGAACATAGATAAATTCATAGCTTGCTGCACCTACTGTATTAGAAGAATATACTCTTCCGCTTGGTTTTATCTTGTCGTCACCCTTATCATTAGATGTAATACCCTTACTCTCTGATTTAGTGAACTTGATGTTACTAATCTTAACACCAATCTTTCTACTTACCATCACACCAACAACAACTGTTCCATCTTCCTGTACTGATGTGAATGAATTATCTTCATTTTTAATTTCTTCACCATTGCATACCGCTGTATATCCTTCATCTGTCTTCTCAAGTGAGAATTCATATGTTGAATCTGCTGCAAATGATGTAGCTGCCTTAAAGTCTTTCTTTGTAACAACTCTGTCAACACCATCATTATTAGATGAATCTGCTGATGTATAACCTGTTACATTTCTCATACAAGCTGTTTTTGACTTGCTGCTATATACCATAGATGAAGCATAGTTGAAATACTTATGTACATAGTCAACCTTGCCCCAGTTGTTAATACCAAGTGTATCAGCTGCTACTACACCAAAACCAGTCTGGTTATCTGGTGTCTTAGAAGTATCTGTTACTGTAAATGTAGCTGATAACTTAAAGTTCTCTGTATCTGGATCAATCTTTGTATAGTAGTAAGAGAAACCATCTTCATCATCAGATATCTTACCACTTGTCTGTGAAGCAATTTCAATTGTTCCGTTTGTATTAGAAATATCTAAAGCTTCAACGTTGTTCTGCTTATTAGCTGTCTGTTCCTGTGAATCAAGATCATACTTAGTTACTGTTCCATCTTCTGCTGTAATAACCGCATTAGTTGTCTGTGCAGAACCTACTGTGGCTACATACCATTTCTGATCTGCGTCCTTCTTAACTTCAACTGTTGCAACAGCATTAGCAACGAATCCATCGCTGTTTCTTGTTGCTTCAATCTTAAACTCATAGCTCTTACCAGCCTCAAGTCCTGTTACTGTGTAATCTGCCTGGCTTGCTTTAAGATCTTTAACAGCATATGTAAAATCACCTGTGCTTCCAGCTTCCCTATAGCTTACTGCGTAGCTGTCTGCATCTTCAATATTAACCCAGTCAAGATATACGCTTCCGTTACCCTTATTCTGTGCCCATGTTATAACTGGCTTTCTTACTGCAAGTGTATATGCACCATAGCTGTATGCACCACTTGACTTATCAGCTGCACCAACTCTCTGTGCAACTGCTGTGAATGTATAATCACCTGACCAGAGTGGTGTAAATGTAACTGAATCTGTCTGTGCCTTAACATTAACTGTAGATACTTCATATCCACCTTCAAGCATAGTAACCTTTACATTCTCAGCACCTTTAAGTTCATCTATAACTGATGTGAAGTTAACAACAAAGTTTCCATCTGCGTCTGTTGTAACTGAATTGATAACAGGAGCTTCTACTGTATCCCATGCAACTGCCTGCTTATTCTCTTCTGGATCATATTCTACCTTGATATCATATATGTCAGCACCCTTAGCACTACCAATATAATATGTACCTGGCTTAACATTTTCTAATGTATATGTTCCTATCTCATCTGTTACACCTAACTGACCTATTGCTGTACCAGAAGTAACTCCTGTCTTAGCATATATAAGGTTAGTACCTTCACCAGATGCTCCCTTAGCTGCCGCTACAAGAGTAATCTTAGCAGTCTTTTCAACATTAACCTTAATTGTTGCTGTTCCATCTGCTAACTTAGTAGCTCCACTAAGCTGAAGCTTATTGTTATATGTAACACCCTTATATTCTGCTGGTGCTGCTAACTTAATAAATACATTCTTTGAACCCTTGCCAGCTACTGTGAAGTAACCATCTGTTCCAACTGCTGTATCTGCTGTTACCTTGAACTTGCCATCTGCATCTGCATTAGAAAGATCCAGGTCATTAGCATTCATTTCATACTTCTCAATATACTTAACACTCATATTAAATATATCAAGACCATTCTTAGAACCAAGCTTATATGTACCAGCTGGAAGCTCTACTGTATACTTAGCTGCTGTACCCTTTTCAAATACTGCATCTGCAAGTGTAACTGTGGCACCGCCATCCTTAGCATACTGTAACTCTGGAACTCCTGAACCCTTCTGGGCTGCTACTAATGTAAGTCTGAAATCCTGCTTTGCTGTAAATGTGATAGCAGACTTTTCTTTTCCATCTGCGAATGATGGACTTCCATCTAATCTTAATGATGTTGTAAGTGTTTCCTTACCATAAGCTACTGACTGACCTGTAACTAACTTTGTCTTGTCACCATTCTTATATACACTAAAGAAACCTGATAATGTATCATCAGCTATAAGCTTACCATCAGCACTAAACTTTGATGCATCTACTGTTGCACCATCAACTGTATATTCTGGTAAACGGCTCTGAACCTCTACATATAAGAAGTTACCACCATTGTTACCACCTAACCAGTACTGACCGGCTTCATCAAGATTAAACTCAATCTTGTTAACAATGCTTGTATCGTTTTCCATCTCAATTGATGTAGCCTTAGCTCCTGCTTTGGCATACTGGAATGAATGTTTATTATTAACAGCCTTTACTGCAACATAAGCAATAACCTTAACTGGCTCTGTTGTAGTAAATGTTATACCTGCCTGTCCTGTAGATGTATTTAATCCACCTCCAAGATTAAGCGCCTGTGAATATTCACCCATGTTACATTCAAGCTTATCAGCTAATGTTTTTAATGAGTTTTTACCACCCTTAGAAGCAACAGTGAAATAACCATCTGTTCCTACTTTAATATCTTCTGTGACCTTGCCATCTGCGCCAAACTGCTCAGCTTTAAGGTCAGCGGCATCCATGACATAAGCCTTTTTTGCCACTGCTGTTCCTTCACTTCCAGTACTTTCAGCTGCAACAACAGCCGCTGGAACAGAAGGGAACATACCTACCAACATAAGTACTGCGCTAAACATAGCAAATACTCTGTTAAAAGTCTTCTTCTTCATAACTTCCTCCTGATATATATTTGATTCACATTTCTAAAAAACTGTACAATATAAACAATTCCTCAATTAAAACAATCAATTCTTTAAATAATTATTATAACATTACCAAAAAAACGCCTTTTCTTTTTTGTAATACTTTTATAATTATTTTTCTTTTACCCAATATTTTTTAGAAATATTTCACAAGTAAACGTATTATATATCATTTATTATAATAAAGCAACCTATTTTACATAAGTTTTGTAACATTTTTGTAACAAAAATGATTTTATTCACTTTCAAGCAGCTTATTGTATATATCCCTCTTAGATACTCCTCTGTCCTTAGCTGCTGCCTTCATAGCTTCCTTCTTATCCATCCCCTGGTCCATATACATCTGTACATGCTCCATCTCAGACATAGCCTTCCACTTATCCTGTTCCTCCTGCTTTATCGCATCACGGCTCTTACCTGCGATAACAAGAACAAACTCGCCTCTTGGCTCATTCACTTCATAATACTCACAGGCTCCATCAAGTGTTGTCACCATGCTGTTTTCATATCTTTTCGTAAGCTCCTTGCACACTGTTATTGCACGTTCACCACCAAGCACTGTGCTAAGCTCCTTAAGTGTCTTTAACAGCCTGTGAGGTGCTTCATATATAATCATTGTTCTTGTTTCTGACTCAAGCTCTGAAAGTATGTCTTTTCTCTCATTTTTGTCCGATGGAAGAAATGCTTCAAATGCAAATCTTCTTGTAGCCTGTCCTGACATTGTTAGTGCTGTTATACAAGCTGCTGCCCCAGGTACACTTGATACCTTTATACCTGCCTCAAGCGCCTGTCGTACAAGCTCCTCTCCAGGATCTGATATGCCAGGTGTTCCTGCATCAGTTATAACGGCCACATTTTCACCCTTAAGCATTTTCTCAACTAGTGTTTTTGCCTTGTCATACTTGTTATACTCATGATAACTAGTCATTGGCGTATTTATTTCAAAATGATTAAGCAGCTTTATACTGTTTCTCGTATCCTCTGCTGCTATAACATCAACCTCTTTTAATATTCTTAACACCCTGAATGTTATATCCTCAAGATTTCCTATAGGTGTCGCACATAAATATAACTGTCCTATACCCTGGCTTATGCCTTTTTCCGATTCCAATATATCTTTATTATCCATACAAACACCCTTTCATATTATAGCTTACATTTAATAAGATTTCATTTAATAATCTTTCATTAATTTATAGCCTTCCAGATTATTCATATCCGAAATCATCCAGGATTCATTCTTTCATTCCATACATATCCAGAAGTTCTGCTGTATAACTTCCGTCTTTATTATATACAATAAGTGGTTCCTCCACTTTAAGCTGCGAATTTCCACCTTTAACTGCCTCTATAAGCACCATATTGGCAGGCTTATCCACATATGGATATACAAGTCTCATTCGTTTAGGCTCTAAGTGGTTGTTCTTCATAGATGTAAATATATCTACTAATCTTGATGGCCTGTGTACCATATACATATGCCCCTTAACCTTAAGACACTTAGATGCCTCTCTTACTACATCTTCAAGACTACATAAAAGCTCATGCCTTGCTATGGCCTTTGCACTTTCAGGATTAACTATTCCATGATTCTCATTCATATATGGTGGATTACTTGTCACAACATTAAAAGAAGCCCCACCAAATATACGTGAAGCTTCCTTAATATCACCCTGAACCATATTTACGTGATCAGAAAGGTTATTCAAACTGACATTTCTTGCTGCAAGATTGAAGCTTATATCCTGTATCTCAAGTCCTGTATACATACCACCAGGATTCTTAGCCTGCATAAGTATAGGTATTATACCATTCCCTGTACCAAGATCCAGCACCTTATCATTCTTTCCTGCTTTTGCAAATGTAGACAATAAAACAGCATCCATACCAAAACAGAACACATCTGTATTCTGGATTAACTTAAGATTATCCCTGCATAAATCATCTATTCGTTCATTAGCATTAATCTTATATTCTGCATTAATACAAGCTTCTGCATTTATCTTAACATCAGTCATCATTGATATGGGCTTTTCCTTCCTTTCTCTCAAGCTCTTCAAGCTCTTTTAACTCTTTATCATCTATGTTCATTCTGTCGTTTTTTCTTTTAGGCTTAAATCGCAGCTCTGAAACAGGATATTCCCTTATTTCTTTCTCATCGCCATCAAGTGTTACTATAACTTTAACAAGCTGTCTTAATACATTGACACTTGACACCTCACCTTTAAGCTTCTCAGGAGTGGTTACATAATCTCCTACACTTGGAAGATGGCTGTTAAGCTCTTCATAAGTTTCCTGCTCATTCTTAAGGCAGCACATAAGTCGTCCACACACACCTGATATTTTAGATGGATTAAGTGAGAGATTCTGCTCCTTTGCCATCTTAATAGATACTGGTACGAACTCTGGCATATATGTTGCACAGCACAGTGGTCTTCCACATGAACCTATACCACCTAGAATCTTAGTTTCATCCCTTACACCTATCTGCCTTAACTCTATACGTGTCTTAAACACTGATGCAAGATCCTTAACAAGCTCCCTGAAATCTATTCTTCCATCTGCTGTAAAGTAGAACAATACTTTATTATTATCAAATGTATACTCAACCTTGATAAGCTTCATAGTAAGATTATGTTTCTTAATCTTTTCCAGACATATCTTATAGGCTTCCTTTTCTTTTTCCCTGTTCTTTGCTTCTCTTTCATCATCCTCCAGAGTAGCTATCCTTATAATCGCTTTGAGTGGCTGTACTACATCACTGTCTTCAACTTCTCTCTCTCCAAGTACAACAGAACCATACTCAACACCACGCGCTGTTTCAACTATAACGTGCTGGCCAACCTCAACACTATATTTGCCAGGTGCAAAGAAATATATCTTTCCCACCTGTCTGAATCTAACTCCAACAACCTTAGTCATTTTAATCTCCATTCTTGCGCTGCTTCTCAGCGCATCTCAAGTTTGTGCGTAAGCACAAATCTTGCGTGTGAAAAATCTTATTTTTCACACTATTCTTCTAACCTTTAGTCAGTTTATTTGCATTTAATGTGCGTTGAAACTTCCATAAAAAGCCACATCCATGACTTTTTATTTCATTTTCAATGTTGTCATTCTCATATTGTCATATCCAATATATTACATCTTAACTTATACCTACATAGCCTCTTTCATAGCCATAATAAGAAGCTCTATACATAAATCAAAGTTAACATTAGCTTTGAGTCTTATTCTCACCTTATCTATGGAATTAAGTATATCCTGAATGCCCTCATATGACATAATCTGTGCCTGTGACTTAATAAGCGATATTTCATCACTGAATATAAGATAATTCGTATCATTTGTACTCTTAAACAATAACACATCCCTAAACCACATAGCCATAAGATCAAGATAATCATCTATTGTAAGCTTGTAATTCGTTATGTCTTTAACTACAGACATAATCTCTGCTGATGACATCTCCTTAGCATTCTTTATAACATGCATGACATCCTGCTTAAGATGTGCAAACTCTGTACTTTCTACAATCGTTTTTGCACGTCCTATCTTTCCCTGTGCGAAATTCGCTGCAAACCTGCATTCATACTCTGATATATCATAATTGCTTTTAAGATATTCCTCTACAACACTATCCTTTATAGGTCTTAAATCAAGCATTACACATCTTGATAATATTGTCTGAAGGAATATATCTGCGTTGGTTGTAAGAAATATTACGATACCATAGACCGGTGGTTCTTCTATAGTCTTAAGAAGTGCATTCTGTGCTGCAACTGTGAGCTTTTCAGCCTCATCTATAATATATATCTTATATCTGCTTGAATATGGCTTAATCTGCATATCAGATATTATCTGGTCTCTTACATCATCAACACCAATACTTGTTGGTTTCTCATGCTTAACCCATATAATATCAGGCTGGCTGCCTGAATCTGCCTGTATGCAGGAATGACATTTATTACATGGATTAACTGTCTCTTCCATATTCTCACACTGCAGAGTCTTAGCAAATATTCCTGCTAACATCTTTTTTCCTGAACCAAGTCCGCCATTTATAATATATGCGTGTGATACTTTACCAAGCTTAATGGCACTCTGCATATGCTCTTTAATTGTTTCATATCCATAAATATCTGAAAAACTACTCATTTTGTTTATTCCTGCATCTTTCTACTTCTTTTTATATGACTATGCTGTGATATCAAGAAGAAGCCCCCTTATATCATCTATCCTTCCAACGATTTCAAGGTGATTCTTTTCTTCTTTAACAAGTTCACCTGCAAGTTCATCAAGATTCTTATCAACAAGCTTGACTATGCCATATACTCTGTGACGGCCTCTTCTGTCAAGAAAGTTCTCTCTTGAAAACTTATGCGAACGATTAACTACCTCATTTAAAAAGCCTTTTACGAGTTCTCTGTACTTACGCATATCTTTAATATCCATATGCTTAGCAATCTTTTCTCCCTGCTCAGTAATCTCCTGCATCATATTACCAAGCTTTTCCTGAAGGTCTTTTTCTTCAATATTACTTATTAATGTAAACTTGAAACTATCATCTGAACTTGCTGTGCTTTTTACACTCTGTATCTGAGATGACGCTTTAATATCATTAACTTTAATATCCATAGCAAACTCCAATCATATAACATATTATCATAAATACAGCATTAAAACAATCTTGTCTTTATTTCCTCTTTTATATTATATATACATTCATCAATTGAGCCGTTATTACTGAATCTTTTAACAATACCGGCATTTCTTATATTTTCCTCTGAAAAATCAACGCTGTCAGCTAAAAATCTTCTGCACATTTCCTCGTAATGTGGAACATCCTGCTCCTGTTCTCTCTTAATAGCCCTCTGCAGTCTTAGTCCATCTTCTACTTCAATATATATCGGAAGCATACACTCTTTTCCAAAGTACTCCACGAATTTGTTATATGCCTCTATTGTTCCAATAACTATGTAACGCTTTCCACTTCCAGACTCTATCTGACCATCATCTGCTGTGAAATATTTCCACTCTCCGTATACAGTCTGATATTTTCTCATTTCAATGATTTTATTATTTTTCTCAAACTCGCAGACTTTGTTATCATCTACAAAATAATACTCAACCCCATTTGTTTCACCAGCTCTCATAGGGCGTGTTGTATACATGGTTATTGTACTTAACCCAAGTGTTTCATCCTCTATAAGTGCCTTAAATATATGATCCTTTCCACTGGAACTTTTTCCCATTATAAATGCTATTTCAGGCATACAAATGCTCCTTTACATCCCTTATTTTTTGTGTTTTTATCGTTGCGGCTATCCTTTAAATTATCTTTAAGTCCAACTACTTCAAGACCATTATCTATTGCTTTGCTTATTATATTAACGACATTTTCAGATATAATCTCACCAGGACAAAGAATTGGAATTCCAGGTGGATACACATATACCATCTTTGCACTTATTCTACCATACAAAGAGCTATCATTCATCATAATTTTATCATATCCGTTTTTATCACCTTCATTTAAAGCCTTAGCTATACTCATTAAAGCTTCATTTTTAAAATCAGCTATATTTACTTTTATATCTGCTTTTTTTATTGATGAAGTATTATTAAATATATTGTAACGTTCAGCATAATTTTGATTATTATTTACACTGTTACTTTCAGATATTATATCATTATACCTTCTATCTATTTCACACAATGCATTGTAAAATCTGTCATAATACTCTGCAGAATCAAATATTGATGTCATGGCTATTGCATACTTTAATGACGACATTTCAAGCTGTATTCCATACTTCTTTAATAATATATCGTATAGTTTTTTAGCATTATCACACCCAATAACTATTTTAGATATATCATCTGAATCTATAAGCTTTATATTTTTAAGCTGACCTAATTTATTGCGTAATATTTTTAACTTTGATATATAATTTTCAAAAAGATATTTACCATCTTTTTCTATTATGCTCATGCATCTGTCTATTGATCCCATAAGTATATATGATGGACTGGTTGACTGATATATATTCCAGTATCTTTTCACCTTAGAAACATTTACATATCCATAGTTTATATGCATAACTGCTGTCTGTGTAAGCGAAGGAAGTGTCTTATGTACACTGTTTATAACTATATCTGCCCCCTGCTCAACTGCAGTCTGTGGAAATTCACAAGAAAACTTAAAATGTGCTCCATGAGCTTCATCAACTATAAGCGGTATATTATGTTCATGAAGATATGCTGCTATATTTTTAATGTCTGAAACGTTACCTTCATATGTCGGAGAAGTTATAACTACTGCCTTAATATCTTTGCCCATACTCTCATTCTTTTCCACAGTATCCTTTATTTCTCTTAAACTTATCCCCTTATAGTATCCATACTCGTCATCATATTGTGGATAAACATAATTCGCATCCAGTTCATTTAGGATAATTGCATTATAGACGGAAATGTGACAGTTTCTTGCCACTATTATACTATCCCCTTTATCCGTAACTCCACATATTGCCGCCATATTACCTGCCGTACTTCCATTAACTAAAAACAGACTCTCATCAGCTCCATATAATGCCGCTGTCTTTTCAAATGCTTTCTTTATCATTCCATCTGCATTATGCATGTTATCAAAGCCATCTATCTCAGTAATGTCTATGTCATATGGTGCTGGCATGTCATCCATATATCTGCCTATAAGTTCACTGTTTCGTTTAGCACCTGGCATATGCATAGGAACTATGTTTTCCTTGCTATATGCTTCTAATTTTCCAAGCATATCATCATATTGGTAAGCATTTTCATTATGAAGTTTCGTTTTCAATTCATTTTCTTTATATTGTTTATTTTTTTTATATTGTTTATTTTCTTCGTATATTTTCCACTCATTTATTTTTTCTTTAATATCTTTCATACTTATTTATTCCTTCCATAACATGCCTATATAAATACGATGAACTACCCATTGTCTAAAGCCAATTGACTTCCTGCTTCACAGACCTCTTGATTTACTATCTCCACAAGATTAAATATATAATTATAACAAAAAAAAGTAGATATTACGTACTGTAATATCTACAACATCTAGTGCCTAGAACCGGAATCGAACCAGTGACACGAGGATTTTCAGTCCTCTGCTCTACCGACTGAGCTATCTAGGCAAAGTAGCGGGGACAGGATTTGAACCTGTGACCTTCGGGTTATGAGCCCGACGAGCTTCCGAGCTGCTCTACCCCGCGTCAATATTATACTATATGCAAAATGATGAAATATATTCATCAAATGGGCGGAGAAGGATTCGAACCTTCGAAGGCAGTGCCAGCAGATTTACAGTCTGTCCCCTTTGGCCACTCGGGAATCCACCCATATAAAATTAGATTAACAATCCCCTTGATATCTTAACTATCAAGATTATTGTTAACAAAAAGCCGACAGTCGGAGTCGAACCAACAACCTGCTGATTACAAATCAGCTGCTCTGCCATTGAGCCATGTCGGCATATCGATGGGACCTACAGGGCTCGAACCTGTGACCCTCTGCTTGTAAGGCAGATGCTCTCCCAGCTGAGCTAAGATCCCATATGACATTAAATGTTTACAATATGCAATTGTAAGCGACCCGGATGGGGATCGAACCCACGACCTCCGCCGTGACAGGGCGGCGCTCTAACCAGCTGAGCCACCAGGCCATACTTACTAGATAATTCTATTAAGTAAAAAGGATTGCTCCTTCAAAACTGCACATTAAATATTCTATATTATACATCCGTATTCTGTCAAGTACTTTCGTACTCTTACCTTCAAGAATAACTCTCTTTGTTCTATCCAAACCTTAACCTCTTTCGGTTAAGCCCTCGACCTATTAGTACAGATCAGCTCCATATGTCACCACACTTCCACCTTCTGCCTATCTACCTCGTCGTCTTCAAGGGGTCTTACTAGATTAACTCTATGGGATATCTCATCTTGAGGGGGGCTTCACGCTTAGATGCCTTCAGCGTTTATCCCGTCCCGACTTGGCTA